>Ga0209749_1000041_pt1 | contig 244380 bp, 208 predicted proteins | sample EPASupsiteSAE347_FD_187267 | JGI IMG/M metagenome (GOLD analysis project Ga0209749, IMG submission 187267) | Bioremediated contaminated groundwater from EPA Superfund site, New Mexico - Sample SAE3-47 (SPAdes) (version 2) | ecosystem: Environmental > Aquatic > Deep subsurface > Groundwater >... | reverse complement strand
GCCGAACCCTCGCCAATGTCTTCATAGGCGAGGGTTCGGCCGCTCCCTGCTTCTTCTCCCTGAGCTTTGCCGATGACGAGGATGGTCGCCGGATTGATGATGACCGGTCCCTTGGGCGTCACCGATTCCACCTTGAAAAAGGCGGCCCGGCTGCCGAACAGGGCCGCCTGTATCTTGGCCCCCTCCAGAACCGGCAGGCCGTCCAGCAGGCTCCCGATGTACTGGAGATCACGCTCCGACGGCGTGACGTTGGTCGGCGTCAGAACAATCCGTTCCGCCGGCCGGCACTTCATTTTACTGATTTTCACTGTTTCGTCAAGGCCGACGCCGGCGTTCTCCCTGGTCAGGCCGTCTAACTGGACCCGGGACTGGCCGCGGATTTCTTTATAGGCGGGCATAACCTTGCAGAGGGCCCGGCGCTTTCCCTCGACTTCCACTGTATCGCCGACCGCCGCCTGGAGCCGTTCGAGATCTTCCGGTCCCATCCGGGCCAGGGCCCGTCCGACATCCTTGGTCAATGCCTCCGTTACTTTCAACTTGATAAAAGTAATTTCGTTTTGTTTCATGATTCCTCACGTGTTATTCCTACTCTGTCGAATTACCCCATCCCCCACCTAACCTCCCCCTTGAAGGGGGAGGAATGAGTTTTTAACTCCCCTTGAAGGGGGGAATATATTCCCCCCCTTCAGGAAGAGGGGCAGGGTGGGGGTGGGTTAACGTATTATTTATCCTTCCTTCTCGCAGCGGATGGTCACGATGCCGTTGTTGCAGGTGACGCTTGGTTTGTTCCTCGTCAGGGTATGACTCAGCAGGATCTCCTTCCGGTACTTTTTTTCGCCCTTTTCGGCGGCTACCGTCAGGACGTCGTCCCGGACCTCGATCCTGATATCATCCGGCCCCACACCGGGCATTTCCGCGATGAGAGTAGTGGCGTCGGCATCTTCAAAGACATCAACCAGCGGCTCGTGAATCTCCTGGACAACCGCCGCGCCGGTTTTCTTGTCCTTCCGGACATTTCCGAAAGGTTCCACTTTGATCGCGTCATCCTTGCCGCCCAGGCCCGTTTTAAAACTGAAACCGTAAACCCCCTTGACGCCCCCTTCTTTGGAAGGGAAGGTGAACTCTCCCTTTTTAGATATGGTTTCCCCTTTTTCAGAGATCTCGTTGAGCTTTTCGGCGATGTCGGTCAAACCGTTGATGATGCGGCTGAAGCGGCTTTCCCCTCCCATCTCATTTCCGGCGGCGCCCCCCTTGTCAACTCGATCCTGTTTTGACGACCGGCGCTGGGAAAGGCGTTCCCCTGCTTCAGCCAAATCACTTAAATTATTAATGAATCCTGACAGACTGCTAAAAATGCCGCCTCCGATTTCGCCCCGGTCGGCGTCCTTACCACTGCTATCTGACTTGCGTTTCGTCGTCATTTTTGCCTCCGTTTTGCTGAATGCCGAATTTTTTTGCCTTTGTGTGCATAGTCTTGTAATCGACCTGTAACAATCTGGCTGCCCGGGCCTTGTTGCCGCCGGTAAATTTAAGCACCTCCGTGAGCACCTCTTTTTCCACCGCCAGAACACTCTGCTGGACGATCTCGCTCAGGGAGGCGTTTTTCCAGGGCGTTCCCTGAACCTTAGGGGAAAAGGCCATTCCCGGCACCGAGGCCCGCTTGATGCTGAGATCTTTTTCGTTTATCGTGTCTGTGGCCACCAGGGCAGCCCGCCGGATCACCGAGCGGAGCTGGCGGACATTTCCCGGCCAGTTGTAGGACATCAGTGTTTCCACCGCCTCATCTGTGAAGCCGGTTATCGTTTTTCGCAGTTCGATATTGGCCAAATCCAGAAAACGCTTGGCTAAATAGGGGATATCCTCCTTTCTTTCCCGGAGGGCGGGGATGCGGATCGTAAACTCATTCAGACGATAATAAAGGTCCTTGCGAAATCCGCCGCCAACCGACATTTCCTGGAGGTCCTGGTTGGTAGCCACAATGAGCCGGAGATCAACGTCAACAGGTTTGACGCCGCCGACCCGGTAGAGCTTCCGGTCCTGAAGGACCCGGAGGAATTTCGTCTGGGAACCGGCGGGCATGTTTCCGATCTCGTCCATAAAGAGGGAGCCGCCATGGGCCAGCTCGAATTTGCCGAGTTTCTGACGGTCCGCCCCGGTGAACGATCCCTTTTCATGACCAAACAGTTCGCTCTCCAGGAGGTTCTCGGGGATGGCCCCGCAATCGACGGCCACGAATGGTCCATCCGCACGGCTGCTGTCCCCGTGGATGGCCCTCGCGACGAGCTCTTTTCCTGTCCCCGTTTCGCCGATGATAACCACGGAAAAGCCCGATTTTGCCACCCGGTGAATATCAGCCACCAGGCGGGCAATTTTGTCGCTCGGTCCCATGTTTTCGATAAGACCGAAGTTACCGCTATAATGATTATTGATTATTTTCAGGTTCCTCTTTAACTGCCCTTCCGCCAGGGCCCGGCGGGCAATCCAGACCACCTCGTCATTGTCAAAGGGTTTGGCAAGATAATCGTAGGCCCCTTCCTTCATGGCCTTGACGGCCTGGTGAATATCTCCGTACGCCGTGACCAGGACCACCGGCAGGTCGTCATCTATTTCCTTGATTTTCTTGAGGACCTCCATGCCGTTAAGACCGGGCATGCGCACGTCGAGCAGGACGGCATCGGGGACGTCGAAACAGATCTTCTGCATCGCCTGCTGTCCATCGACAGCGGTCACGACCCTAAACCCCTCCTTCTCCAGGATATGTCTCAGGATCTTCCGGATTTCTTCTTCATCATCAACAACGAGAATGCTGGAAACATGCTCAGCCATATTATTTCCCTTTTTTACCTAACGGATGGTTCATGGGATAGGACACCTTTATATCTGACGGCAGAAGAGCGGCAAGATTATGCAGCATACCGAGGAAAAGGACGCCTGTCTCTCCCCTCTGCAGGGTTGTGGCGATCCGCTCCGCAATGAAGGCATCCCTTTTCGCCAGCAGGAGGTCGCCGGCCGTTTTTTGCCGGGCCTCAATCGCCATAGCTTCATTGACATTTCCGCTTTCGAGAATCTTTTTGATGAGATGATATTCCTCGATCAGCAGTTCTGCCGATTCCGTACCCATAACTGTCGCTCCTTTCCCCATAAGCCTAGCCAAGAGCTCGTGATTTGAACTGCCTTTCCTGGCTAACTCATTGACGATATCCTGCTCTTTGCCGCACACCGGCAGGCCGTCCTGATAAAGGCGTGTCTGGTGGTAGTTAAGGGAAAGTTTATCGAGAATGGTTTCTAAATCGGCCCAGAACTGTTTGACAAGATTGATCTTTCGTCGCCAAACCCGCTCGCCAAGCTTCTGCAGGGTTACCTTTCTGATCGAGTCACTGAGGGCCCCCATGTCCATCTGGGTGTGAATAACGGGAAAGTATAAAAGAATTCGTGAGGTCATAGATCTTCCGATCAATGGGTCATGAGTATGGAATCACTGCTATGGAAATCTTTCCATATTTATATGGAATATATTCCAGCATGTCAAGTCAGAGCCGGGGCGGTCCTCATTGTCAGCGCTGGTTTACCGCTCAGCTTCTCATCGCTACTTCCCGCTACACTGCACGAACTATACCTGACAATTCCATCATTATTCATGGATAGTAAAGGGGCAGTTCCACGATAAAGGACGCCCCTCCCATATCGTTATTTTCCGCATGAATTGAGCCGCCATGCTCCTGGATAATTCCTCTACAAACTGACAAGCCCAGTCCTGAACCTTTTCCAGGCTCTCGAGTGGTAAAAAACGGATCAAATATCCGGTTCAGATTTCCGGTGGCAATACCATGCCCGTTGTCGGCAACGGTCAGAAGCATAGATGGGATTTTATGGGAAATCGCATGATATTCGACAGTAATAATCAGCCATTTTTCCGGTTCGGCAGTCATGGCATCGCAGGCGTTGAGGATGAGATGGACCATTGCCTTTATCAACCTGCTTATATCCATTTTTACAGGAATAGCCTCTGCATGGGAATCGTACTCGAGCTGGATTTGCTCATCCTTAATCCGGTGTTCGGCCATCTCTAAAGCCATTGCTATGACCCGGCGGAAATCATCACAAATAAGATGAAGCTGATGATTAGCTGATGATTGATTTAAGTCACGACTTATCTTGACAATTCGCTGCAGTTGCTCACGGCTTACCCGCAAGTTTTCTTTGGCCTCTTCCGCAAGGTTTTCTTCTTCCAGAAACTGGAGTCGTGAGGAGATGATACTGGCAGGATTGAGCAGTTCATGAGAGATGCCGGCAGCGATACGTCCAATTGCCGCCTGTTTTTCAAACTGTACCAGCATGTCCCTGGCATCCTGCAATTGCTGCATGGTTTCTAAAAGGCTTTCTTGCGCCTGCTTACGTTCGGTTATATCATGAATGATCGAGTGCAGAAGTTGTTTTCCTTTAAACTCAAATTTACTGCTGAATACTTCCACATCCCGAATCGACCCATCCGCCCGCCGGTGATGAAACTCGAAACTATTCCTCGTCGCGTTTATAACCTGTTCCATCAATTTTTTTATATCTTCTTCTGGAAGCCTGTTAATCTCCTGAATCTTCATCTGCCTGAGCCGTTCCGGCGACCATCCATAATAATTTACGGCTGCTTTATTAGCGTCGATAATGTTCCCGGTATCCGGATCGATGATCAGCTTGATCGCTTCATGTTCATCAAATAGTTTCCGGAAAAGCTCCTCGCTCTCCCGCAATTCCCGTTCCGCCTGCTTGCGCTTGGAAACATCGCGCACGATAGAAAGCAGTGATTCAACCTGTTCGCTGTCTGAGAACTCGGGAATGACCTGCGCTTCAAAATCTCTCATGATGCCGTCGGCACCGGTAAATTGAAAGGCCATCGTTTTGGCCGTTGCCGTGCGAATTGCCTCATTGAGATTTTCATTCCAGAAACTGACCAGCTCCGGCGGCATCCCCATTTCTTCGTTCGTCTTGTGCAGATACGCCGCCTTGGACAGACCTGTTATCTGCTCAACCGCCTTGTTCACATATAAATGGCGCAGGGAAGTGTCAAAGCGAACCACGAGATTCGGGGCGTTCTCGGCCAGGGCGTCGAATTCCTGTTCGCGCCTGCGCACGGCATTTTCTCTGAGCTTAGTGAGTGCTTCCGCTTGCTCCAGTTCTGCAACTCTGCGTCGCAGACGTTCCAGTTCCTCAATCAATTTCCGGTCTGTCATGGCTTGGTCGTTCATCCTAATTATATACCTCCCGGGTAATCTTTACACGTCTTAACTTGCTCATGGGTATCCAGACATTCTTCCGGCTATCGATTATTTCAGCTCAGCTTTTTATAATAGAAAATCAGACGGTTTGCGGCGAAGGTTTCTGAAGGAAATATCCAAGCAATTCGGAAACCCTGCCATGTGCACCCTGGTGTTGGGTATTGGCTGTCGCCGGACGAAGAATATCCGTTAGGTCCATCCATGTCTATAATCCTCCGAATTACTTGACTTCCGATGATGACATGGTTGCCGAGGATATTTACGGTTTAACAAGAATAATCAGGTAGCGGTATATTGTAAAAAGTAAAACTTACAAGATTTCACAAACGGCAGCAATGTGATCATATATACGCCCGAATCAAATATTTCTAAGGCATCAGGATCTGAATGATCTCCCTTATATCGGGCAGCTCCTTGACTGGATAGATCTTGACAAAGCTCACCCTGCCTTTTTCATCGATGATGATGTTGGCCCGTTCAGAAAAGCCTTCCGGTCGGAGGATTCCCATTGATTTCGCCACGGCGCCATGGGGCCAGAAATCGGCAAGCATGCGGGTGTAATGAATCTTCAGGCTTTTTACCCACGCTGCTTTGCAGGGCACGCTATCAACGCTAAGCCCTACAGCTAAGGTATTATATCGCTCAAATATTTTACGGTTCTTCTCAAGATCCTTCATCTGGTTGGCGCAAATGGGCGTCCACGCCAGCGGATGAAATGAAAGGAGCACTTTTTTTCCTTGTCCTTCTGAAAGGATAAACTCCTGACCCTTCTGATCCCTGAGAATAAAATCCTTTGCTTTTTTCCCCACACCTATAACCTTATTTTCCATAGCTCCAATTCTCCTCCTTGTGCTATAATCATAAATGAGAGGCTTGACTTCCCATTATTGCAATAGCCACCTTTTTATTATTGCACGTCGCGAACAGGAAAGATAGAATTTTTTGCCTTTCATATTACAATACTTTAACAGATATGAAAAGTGGCTTTCACGCTTTTGCCGCGTTTTGCGGGCGCCATTTATTACGGCTGCCCAAGGTTTGACTATTATTCCAGGAGGACGACATGATTATTGAAAGTAAGGGACGGATCCAGGACGGGATATATGCCATCGGCGCCGCGGAGTTACCGGGATATTTGCTTATGGGCCGGCATCCGGTCCTCTTTGACGCCGGCATGACCTTCATGGGGCCCCTCTATCTCGCTGAACTGAAAAACCATCTGGGAGACGTCAATCGCCTGAGTTTCCATTTCCTGACCCATTCCCACTTCGATCATGCCGGGGCCTCGCCATTTTTAAAAAGACATATCCCTAACATGCGGATCGGCGCCAGTCCGGCGGCGGCAGAAACATTCCGGAAACCCAACGCCGTCGAACTTATCCGGAACCTCAGCCGGTCACTGGAGGAGAAATACCGTGATTTGATCGGCAACGAAGATGTGAACTTCCAGGGTCTTGAGATCGATCTGGTTCTCACCGAGGGGATGGAGATCGATCTGGGGGCGGGACTCACCTGCAAGGTCATGGCCACCCCCGGACACACCCGGGACTCGCTGTCTTTCTATATCCCGGCAATGAAGGCCGTCATCGCCGGCGAAGCGGCAGGTGTATTCGACAGGAATTTCACCATTCATCCTGAATTCACATCGAGTTACAAGGACTACATGAATTCTCTGCACAAGTTGGCTTCATTGGATATAGAAATCCTCATGATGAGCCATTTTTTCACACTGACGGCGGAGGACGCCCGGGGATACATGAAAAAATCCATAGATAAAACAAATATCTTCAAGGATAGGATTGAAGGCTGCCTGGCGGATGCGAATGGGGACCGCAGGTCAGTGGTTCAGAAGATCTTCAAGGAAGATTTTGAAGACACCGGGGCCATTCTTCAGGATGCAAGGCCATACCTGATCAATCTGGAAGCAAAGGTGCGTGTCATTGCCGAAGGGAGGTAACAGCGGGCAATACAGATGGAGAGCTTTGGATAACCGCAGAAAAATGGTTCACAAGCGGTGAATCAAATGTTTTTCGCCGTGGCGAGATTAAATTTAACGTCTTGTAATTAATAATAATTATATGCCAACCAACCAGAAGCGAAAAAGATTTTTGAGCCGCGGTGAAGCCATTTTTCAAGGGTCCCAGATGATTATCCCCATCCCCACCCCCGTATCAAGTACGGGGCAGGCTCTGACCATCCCCTTGAAGGGGAGAGAGCTGAGATGTAAAGGTGCTCATGTTGCCCCACCCCACCCTCCCCTTGCTGGGGAGGGTGGGGTGGGTTACAGCTACTTTTTTGAATCGGGATAATATTGCTTGGTAATACCCCACCAGTTTCGAGACTTCGATTTGTTGACGTCATCCTGATCGATGTTGCGATAGCCAATCATGCTGAACCCCATGTGACTCCAGTCCTTATATACCGAATCATGCTTGAAGAACTCAGATTCCCTGATCGCCCCACAGCAACCGCAGAGCATGATAATCATCCCTGCCACCAATAATTTCTTCATGCCCATCCTCCTTTCTCTGTTTAGGCGGTGGTCTGTCTATATCAACAATCCCCCACCCATCCTTATATCACCGCTTTTTGAAAAAACCCATTAAAAATTCACTGTCTACAGGTGAAAGATCGAACTTGAAGACTGCCTGCTCAACAAGCTTCGGAATAGATTGGCCCGGCTTCTCTTCAATACACTGGGAAATCCACTTAATCGCCCTTTGTACATCATCGCTGTCCGGCATTATCGTTGCCATAAAAACAATTCCTCCTTCTTCTTATATTTATTGTTAATTATTTCTCTGCTGCTGCCCGAGAACCTCGTAAATGGCCAGATTGCCAATTTGCGGAGGCGCTTCGCCGTACTCTATCTTCCTTATATCCACAACGGAACGAATCAACGACTGGCATGTCTTCTCCGTCATTAAAATTGAGTTCGGCCGCAACTTCGTCATTGTCTGGAGCCGAAAAACAACGTTGACAGAGTCGCCTATTACGGAATAATCCATTTTCTTCTCAAAACCGATATTCCCGACCACGGCCTCACCCGTATGAATACTTATTCCCATTTTCAGTGGCATGTCAATGAGCTTCTTTGCGAATTCGTTCACTTCCGTCATTGCCGCCTGCATCTCAAGGGCCGCACTGATAGCATTATCCGCATCGTAGGAAGTGGACACCGGGGCGCCGAAGATTGCTAAGAAACCGTCCCCCAAATATTTGTCCACTATCCCCCTGTTTTTGAAGATGATTTCCCCCATGACGCCGAAGAAGTAATTCAACATCGCCACCGTTTTTCGGGGGCCAATATTCATAGAGAGGGCGGAGAATTCACGCAAGTCGATGTTGAGCATGGTCAACATGCGGATCTCTTCGGTCACCGGCTGATCCATCGCCACATTGTGAACAATCCGGTCCACCACCTCTTTGGGAACAAACTTTTGAAACATACCCCGGATGCAACGTTCCTGTTCCGCCATCGCCAGCGTCTTCTGATACAATCTGGCGTTTTCAAGGGCAATGCTCACCGATGTGCCGATGGACTGAAGAAGCTGGAGATCGCTATCATTGAATTCGTCCTTGAGTTTATTTAGTACCTCGATCACCCCCAGCACCCTTCCCTTGGAAATCAGGGGCACACATAGCACTGATTTGGTCGTAAAACCAGTATTCTCATCAATAAGGGGATGAAAATACTGGGACGTCCGCACATCCCGGACAAGGATCGGCTCTCCCCGCGTCGCTGCATAACCGGCGATACCTACCCCCAGCTTCAGCTTTATGTTCTTGATTTCGTCGAGGTTTACGTTCCGGTTGGAATTAAATGATTCCTTGACTACAAGTTCATCGTCTTCGAGCAGGAACAGTGAACCGGCTTCAACATTGATAACCGTCTTGATCATTTGCAAGGTATGTTTGATGACCTCGTCAATATCAAATGTCGAAGCGGCAAGAATACTTCCTATTTGCTTCATGAAATCCATTTCCTGATCTCTCTTGTCAACCATGCCGGAAAGACGCTCCCTTTCCAGGGCCATGGACAGGAGGCTGGCTATCAGTTCCATCTGCTCCTGTCTTTCCGTGAAGGCGCCTTCCTGTTGCGAGCCCAGGACGAGAACACCTGAGTTTTCACCCTCGCTGTGCAAAGCAGACAGGCCGAGGGATTGTAAATGCTGTCTGTTAAAGAGCTCCTGCTCGACAGGATGGTCGCTGTGTTCCAGACGATTGACGATCAGCGTATTTCCCTGCTGCATGACCTTATCGAGGAGGGAACCCTGACAGTGATAATCCACATTCCTCATCAAATCAGCAGGCATATTCGCCAGATAATCAAATACACTTAAAGTAGAGGGATAGTCCTTCCTGGCCACCATGATAATGGCCAGATCAAAGGGAACAGCACTGCGCAACTGGTAAAAAAAGGCGTGGATCATATCGAGATCCATAGCTTTCGCCTCGATCATTTTAAATCCCATGTCCATGACTTTGACAAGCTGTCTCTTTTCCGCATCGGACTTCATCAGCGCCAGATTATCGTAGGTGAAGGCGGCATTGCTCAGCAAAGGAGTGAGGATATCGGCATCCTCCTGGGTAAAAGGCTTCTCATCCCCTCTTCTCGACATGGTCAATACACCGATGACCGTATTGATTCCTTTCAATGGCATGCAGAGGAATGATTTTGTTCCGTACTGGTCCCGGTTCACACGTCCGAAACGGTTATCCGTCTCAATGTCCGTAACCAGGAGGGGCGACTTGTTGATCACGGCAAACTTCGCGATGCTGGCGCCGAAATCTATCCGGTCCCCCTTTTTTATTTTATCTCCATGGCCGATACTGGCCTGAACTAAAAAGTTTTCCCGCCGGGGACGCTCCAGAATCAGCACGGAACCGATATCGGCGTTGACGAGCTTCAAGGCCCTCTCCAGGGTTATGAAAAAAAGATCTTCCGTATCAAAGGTCACATAACAGAGATCGGATAGTTCCTTCAAGGTGGATATCTGCGATGTCTTTTCCCGTAATTGCCCGAAACTCGTCCTCAATTCCTTCTCGAGCGACTGAAAGGAGACGACAATTCCTTCGAGCTCGTTGGCGGCATCCTGCCGGGAACCATAAAACTCAGAAGCTGAGGATTCAGAAAGGTTTTTTGAGAGCTTGGTAATATTATCAAAGATCTTACGGACCATTGAATAACCGAACAGGGAAAAGATAAGGAGGGAAATGAAAAATACCGGGATATACTCGTCGTTTAGGATGTTATACTTAATGGCAAAAAAGAAAAAGCCAAGAAGGGGAACAAGAAAAAAAAGACTGAAGATTATTGTCAGGTGATAGTTGAGGCCTTTGCTCTCAATTGATAATGATGAAAACCATTTACTCAAGTTCATGGCCGCTCCTTTCCCGAGGGGGAGAGATCTGCAGATGCATTTTAGACTTACCGGATTATGATGCGATTTTCAAGGTGATTCCTTGATCATTTTTTTCTTTCACAAAATCCTTGATTTCTAAAGGAAGCTGATGTAGTAGGCGTGATCGTTTTACATAAATCAACAGGACTCCTTGTCCAGACCCCGAGCCTGGACTTTAGAGCCGAGAGGAGGACAGATGCCAAGAAGATACGAAACCATCTTCATTACCCCCGCCGACATACCTGATGAGGAGCTGCAGGCCTTGATTGAAAGGTACAGCGCCATCATCGCCGGAAGAAAAGGGATCCTGGTAAAGGTAGAAAAATGGGGCAAGCGGAAATTGGCCTACGAAATCAAGAAGCACTTAAGAGGTTACTATATCTTGCTTGATTTCGCCGGCCAGACTGATGTCGTCAATGAAATGGAAAGAAACTTCAAGATTGACGACAAGATTCTCAAGTACATGACCATCAAGAAGGAAGATGTAGCTGATCTCAAGGTCCTGGAATCGGAAATCAACTTGCCCGCCAAGGAAACCAAAACCGAAGAAGCTATTGTCCCGCCTGCCGGTCCCGAAAAGACTGAAGAGGAAAAGGACTCCATAGCTCCGGCTGCTGCCGAAACATCAGGATAATCAAGGGGAGGTAAGAAAGGTGACACCCGTAAGAAGTTCAAGGCCGCAAAGGCCCCAGAAAAAATTTTTCCATCGCCGTAAATTTTGCCGGTTCTGTACGGATTCCAATCTGAAAATTGATTACAAGGACCCCCACACCCTAAGGGACTTTGTAACAGAACGAGGCAAAATTATGCCGAGGAGAATCACCGGAAATTGTTCCAAACATCAGCGGACCCTGACCCTCGCCGTAAAGCGGGCCAGGACCATTGCGCTGTTGCCTTTTGCAGTATCCGAAGGTTGACCTATAAATACGCCCGACTCTCAACCGGAATGGAAGCACTGACCGGGGCATCCATTCCGGTTGGATCGTAAGAAGGCGGATGTTGCCGGTGGACACGGGGAAAAGGGGTTTCTTGATTGCTGAGGTTTTCCGGGGTGTATTGATATCATCCCTTGTATTTCTTACCGTTACCCTTGTTCCTTTGCTCAGCGCGATGATGCTGATCCTGGTCCCCCTTCCGGTTTGCTATTTCTTGACAAAACTTGGCCGTATCAACGGTTCCCTCGTCTTTGTTTTTTCCCTGCTGATCGTCGCGGCGGTAGAGCATTCCCTCGCCGCCCAGACATCCATGACGGTATTATGCACTCTGGGCGCCTTGGGAGTGGTCATATCGGAAATCATGAAGAGGAACATGACGATCGGCTGGACGGTTTCTCTTGCCGCAATCGCAGGTATATTCTTCATGGGCCTTATCCTTATCTATAACAGCATCCTGTTCGGAAAGCTTCCCTGGGAACAGATATACGTCTATGTGTCCGGCATGGTTCAAGAAAACATCAAACTATATGGGCAACTCGACCTTCCATCGGAACAGATGCAGTATATCAAGGAAAATTCCGGTAAAATCGCACGCGTTCTTACCTACACCTTCCCTGCTCTTTCCCTGATCAGCCTGTCCGTGGTCATCCTGGTTAACATCCTTGTTTGCCGGACATTGTTCACGGTTTCAAAACTTGCCTGCCCCGATTATGGCGACCTTTCCCTATGGAAAGCACCGGACCATCAGGTATGGATATTGATCATCTCCGGGGCAGGCCTCCTGATTCCCTTGCTATGGATCAAGTTCACAGCCCTTAATTTTCTTATCCTGTGTCTCTTCATTTATTTTCTTCAAGGAATTGCGATCATTGAATTTTTCTTCACAAGGAAAAAGGCGCCGTTCTACTTGCGTTTTCTCTTTTATTTTCTTATTATGATCCAGCAATACCTGATGTTTTTTGTTGTCGCCGCAGGCCTTTTCGACCTGTGGATCGATTTCAGAAAATCACCGGCCCCGACAAAAGATTAAACCAATAGCTTCAGTTAAAATATTAGGAGGACCATCATGAAAGTCATTTTAAAGCAAAATATCGACGATCTCGGCAAGATTGGAGAAATTGTCAATGTTTCTGACGGTTTCGCGAGGAATTATTTAATACCCAAGAACCTGGCCGCAGAAGCGAGCAGCAGGACCATCCAATCCCTGGAACATGAGAAGAAGAAGATTCTTCAGAAAGCGGAGAAGGAAAAACATAACGCCCAGGTTCTTCTGGATAAGCTCGCCGGCGTCAATTGCGTCATTGCGAGGCGTGTCGGTGAACAGGACAAGCTTTTCGGCTCCGTGAACAACAAGGACATCGAAAGCGCCCTGAAAGAGCAGGGCCTGGACATCGACCGTAAGGCCATTGTGATGGACGAACAGATCAAGGCCCTGGGAGAATTTCCGGTTAAAATCAAACTTGCCGCCGGTCTTTCCGCCGAGATCATAGTTAAAGTTGTAAAAGAAGGATGAATAAATGAAGGGCCATAAGGATATTGAATCAACCCTCCATCGCATTCCGCCCCAGAATCTGGAGGCGGAACAATCCATTCTCGGAGGAATTCTCCTTGACAATCAGGGGATCAATGCCGTGCTGGAACTCCTGTCGGCCCAGGATTTTTACAGTGAGTCCCATCGCCGGATCTTTGAGGCGATTCTCAGCCTGTCGAATCGCAGCGATCCCATTGATCTGATCACGCTGAGCAGTATCCTCAAGGACCAAAAGCAGCTTGAGAAAGTCGGCGGCGCCGCCTATCTGGCCGGATTGGTGGATAATGTTCCTTCGGCAGCCAATATCGCTTACTACGCCAAAATTGTGAAGGAAAAAGCAATCTTGCGAGGGCTGATCAGCACGGCTACCGAGATTCTCACCAAAACTTACGATACCGGCGCCGATGTGGACACTGTCCTCGACGAAGCGGAACAAGCTATTTTTGAAATCTCGGAAAACAAGATCCGTCGGGATTTTTCCCCGATCAAGGAGATCATCAAGGACAGTTTTCGAACCATCGAAGATCTCTATGCCCGCAAGGAACTGGTCACCGGGGTTCCCACGGGCTTCGACAAGGTTGACGATCTGACCTCGGGGCTCCAAAACGCCGACCTGATCATTATTGCCGGTCGGCCCAGCATGGGTAAAACGGCCTTTGCCCTCAATATCGCCCAGCATGTGGGTACGCAAAGTTCAATCCCGGTATGCCTTTTCTCGCTGGAAATGGCCAAGGAGCAAATCGCCATGCGTATGCTCGCCTCGTTGGCCAAAGTCGATTCCCAGAGGATTCGCAAGGGATTTCTCGGGGAAACGGACTGGCCGAAGTTGACCACGGCGGCAGGCAGCCTTTCCGAGGCTCCCATATTCATCGATGATTCTGCGGGAATTACCGTCCTGGAAATGAAGGCCAAAGCGCGGCGCCTTAAAGCGGAACATGGTCTCGGTCTGGTCATTATCGATTATCTGCAGTTGATGAGGAGTGGCAGCAGGAAAGATTCCCGGGAACAGGAAATCTCGGAAATCAGCCGCTCCCTGAAGGCCCTTGCCAAGGAATTGAATGTCCCCGTAATCGCCCTCTCCCAGCTCAACCGGCAAGTAGAGGTTCGCACCAATCGCCGCCCCCAGATGGCTGATCTCCGGGAATCGGGGGCCATAGAACAGGATGCCGATGTCATCGCCTTCATTTACCGCGATGAAGTTTACAACAAGGCGGAAGACAACCCCGAAAAGGGAATCGCCGAGGTCATCATCGCCAAGCAGCGGAATGGTCCCATTGGAATGGCGAAACTGGCATTTCTTGAGAAGTATACTTCCTTTGAGAATCTTGCCCGGATGGAAGACTGACGACCTCGTAAAAAGTCCGAAAAGGCTTTTTCCGAGAAGTGTTAAGTTTTAGGTTTTATGTGTTAAATTATTGATGTAGGAAGTAATTATCAAATCATAGAACTTAACACGTAAAACTTAAAACTTAAAACTTAAAACTTAATGGATTTACCTTTTTACGACTTCATCAAAACTAAGAGCTTGCTTGTCAGTTCTCTAGCAGGGGCGGCATTTCTCCGGAGTAAGGGATGGAAAGGCGGAGTTTTTTCAGAGCCTGCTTTTCGATCTGACGGGCCCGCTCCCGGGTGATTTTATATCGGTCGCCAATCTCCTGGAGGGTCATGGGATTGTCCGCCATGACCCGCTGCTTGATAATAAACTTTTCCTTTTCCGTCAATTTCGCCAAGGCCCCGGCAATATGTCTTGAGACGATCTCAGTTTCCTCTTTCTTGATCAGGGCCGCTTCCTGGTTCTCACCGTCATAAGTCAGATAATCGATGTGCGTCGCGTCACTGTCGTCGTTTATGTAGGCATCGAGGGAAACGTCCCGGTTTGTCATCCGCAAATCCATTTCCTGGATTTCGCCTGATTTGACGCCGAGGGACGCTGCTATCTCAGCAAATTCAGGGTTTTTATGCGAGAGCGCTTCCAGCTTTTTTTTGGCCTGCCCCAGTTTGAAAAACAATTTTCTCTGGACCTGGGTAGTGCCGATCTTGACCAGACTCCAGGTCTTGATGATGTAATTCTGCATATAGGCCCTGATCCACCACACTGCGTAAGAAATAAGGCGGTAGCCTTTGTAGGGATCGAATTTCTTGACCGCGTGCATCAGGCCGATGTTCCCTTCCTGGATAAGGTCGGAGAGCTTGATCCCGTAATTTCGATATTCATGGGCAACCTTGACGACAAAGCGCAGATTGGAGACGACAAGTTTTTCCGCCGCGGCCATGTCGTTAAATTTTTTCAGACGGACGGCAAGACTGAATTCCTCCTCGGGGGTGAGGAGAGGGAATTGATTGATTTCCGATATATAGCGATCAAGAGTGCCGGTAAGGGCGGGGAAATCCACAGCGCTAATCCTCATATTCAAGTAATTACATAAGGTTATATCTTATAGTCTGCTTTGTGGCCCCTGTCAAGGTCTTTTTCTCTTGCCGGGCATACCTTGACATCAATCCTTAAGGTGGTTAATTTACGCCGGAATGTAAATATCACTGGGGGCAGGACATGACAACGATACATAAAGCCATACTTGATTTCGGATGCCGGATCGCGCAGGAAGTAGAAGCCCGGGCGCTGCTCATGTACGCCGACAACGCTTCGGAACTTCCCCTCTGCGAAGAAACGCTACCGGGGTTCGATCTGATTCTGGTGACAAAAGATGAAAATATCCCCAAGCGATTTGAAGGCGCCTGTATCACCCTGAACGTTCCCAACGTCAACCTGACCAGGGTGGGCCAGATCAAAATCGCCATTACCAAGGGGATAGCCATGGGCCTTTTCAAGAAAGGCGACAAGGTTGTCTGTCTGAGCGGCGTTCCCAAGTTCGGCTATGTGGACAGTATCTTTGTCATCGATGTGGGGAGGGAGTTTGAAATCCTCACCTCGGAACATCTGGTAAATCTTACCGAAAAGGTTTATCCGGAGGTGTTTGGGGCGATTCTGAACTTATCGATCGAACTGGCCGCTCAGGGGCGGGAGGGCCGCAAAGTAGGCACCAGTTTCATCATCGGCGATCATGACCGGGTTATGCAGATGTCGCGACAGATGATTATCAATCCCTTCATGGGCTATTCAGAAACCGAGCGGAATGTCCTGAACCCGGAATTGAAGGAAACCCTCAAGGAATTCTCCGCTATCGACGGCGCCTTTGTAATCAAGGAAGATGGGACGATCATCACGGCAGGCCGCCATTTGAGCGCCGCCCTGGAAAGCAAGGATTTCCCCCAGGGTCTTGGCAGCCGCCATATCGCCGCGGCGGGGATAACCGGCATTACCAATGCCACGGCCATAGTCCTGTCCGAATCGACAGGGAACGTGAGTATATTCAAAAATGGTAAAATCTTCGTCAGCATTGAAAAACCTATAGATTAAGAGAGGATGCAAATGAGATTTGACAAAATGACGCTCAAGGTCCAGGAGGCGATTCAGGAAGCCCAGACCTTGGCCAATAAATATGGGCACCAGGTTATCGACGTCGAACACCTGCTGCTCGCTTTGGTGCGCCAGCCCGAAGGAATCGCCGGCGCGATTTTGAAAAAACTGGGCGCCGACCCGCGGGCCGTCGAAGAATCCCTGAAAAAATACCTTGAGCGGTTGCCGAAAGTGGATGGTTCCGGCGCCGGGCAACCATATCTAAGTCCCCGTATGAACAAGCTCATCGATGAGGCAACGACGGAGGCTGCCCGGCTCAAGGACGAATATATTAGCGCCGAGCACCTCCTCATCGCCATGGCTGAGGAAAAGAGCGGCGAAGCGGTGCGCGTCCTGCGCGGTGCAGGAATATCGAAGGACAGCATCTTTAAAATTCTCGTGGATATTCGGGGAAAGCAGCGGGTCACCGATCCCAATCCGGAAGAAAAATATCAGGCCCTCAAACGCTACGCCAAGGATTTCAACGAACTGGCAAGAAAAGGGGCCTTTGATCCTGTTATCGGCAGGGATGACGAGATCCGCCGGATCATGCAGGTTCTCTCCCGGCGCACGAAAAACAACCCCATCCTCATCGGTGAACCCGGCGTCGGCAAAACGGCCATCGTCGAGGGCCTTGCCCAGCGGATCATCAACGGTGATGTGCCGGAAAACCTTAAAGACAAGCGCGTCATCGGACTCGATATCGGCGCTCTGATCGCCGGGGCCAAGTATCGGGGCGAATTCGAAGAACGCCTCAAGGCCGTCCTCAAGGAAGTCATTGACGCAGAAGGGGAAATAATTCTTTTTATCGATGAGATCCATACCGTTGTGGGCGCCGGCGCTTCCGAAGGCTCCGTGGATGCCTCCAACATGCTCAAACCCGCCCTGGCCAGGGGAGAACTGCGGTGCGTAGGGGCTACCACCATCAATGAATACCGGAAATATATTGAAAAGGATTCGGCCCTGGAAAGGCGTTTCCAGCCGATCATGGTGCGTGAACCTTCCGTTGAGGATACCATTGCCATTCTCCGTGGTCTCAAGGAGCGATACGAGGTACATCACGGCGTCCGGATCAAGGACGCGGCCATTATTGCGGCCGCCACTCTTTCCAACCGTTATATCAGCGATCGCTTCCTCCCGGACAAAGCCGTTGATCTCATTGACGAGGCGGCCTCCCGCCTGCGCATTGAGCTGGACAGCATGCCCGAGGAGATTGACGCCATCGACAGGAAAGTCATCCAGCTTGAAATAGAACGCCAGTCCCTGAAAAAGGAAACTGATCCGACTTCCGTGGAGAGGCGTGACAAGATCGACAAGGAATTGGCGGAACTCCGGGAATCCATGGACCAGATGAAGCTCCACTGGAACAGCGAAAAAGAGGCAATCAAAAAGATCCAGACGATTAAAAGCCAGATAGAGGCCATGAAGACGGAGGAAACCAACGCCCAGCGGGAAGGAAACCTCGCCCGGGCCGCGGAGATTCGCTACGGCAGGCTGGTGGAACTGAACAAGGAAATAGAAAACGAGCAGACCCGCCTCGCATCGGCTCAACAGGATAAAAAGATGCTCAAAGAAGAAGTGGATGCGGAAGATGTGGCGGAAGTCGTTGCTAATTGGACCGGCATCCCTGTCTCCAGAATGATGGAAAGTGACGTCCAGAAGCTGATTTATATGGAAGACCGGCTCAAGAAACGAATCATCGGCCAGGATGAAGGCATCGCAGCCGTGTCCAGCGCCTTGCGCCGGGCGCACGCCGGACTGCAGGATCCTAACCGTCCCATTGGATCATTTATCTTCCTGGGACCAACGGGAGTCGGCAAGACGGAACTGGGGCGGGCATTGGCCGAATTCATGTTCGACAACGAACAGGCCATGATCCGCATCGACATGTCCGAATATATGGAAAAACACGCCGTGGCCCGATTGATCGGCGCTCCCCCCGGCTATGTCGGGTACGATGAAGGGGGATTCCTGACGGAGGCGGTAAGAAGACGCCCTTACTCTGTCCTCCTTTTCGACGAAATTGAAAAGGCCCATCCCGATGTGTTCAACATCCTCCTTCAGATTCTCGACGACGGCCGCCTGACAGATGGTCATGGCCGCACCGTGGATTTTAAGAACACGGTGGTGATTATGACCTCCAATGTGGGCAGCCATTGGATTCAGGACGAAGACCTCAGCGAAAAGGAAAAGCACCTGCGGACTATGGAAGCACTGCGAGCTACCTTCAAGCCGGAATTCCTCAACCGGATTGACGATATTATTATCTTCCGCGCCCTGACCATCGAGGATATCGAAAAGATTGTAAATATCCAGATCATTCTTGTTCAGAAACGACTCGCGGAACGAAAACTGACCCTGGAATTGACAGACCGGGCGAAAGATTATATAGCCCGCACTGGTTACAGCCCCGTTTATGGCGCCAGACCGCTGAAGCGGGCTCTCCAGAAATTGATTCTCGATCCCTTGGCCATGAAGATCCTGTCCGGTACTTTTCTGGAAGGCGATAAAGTTGTGATCGATCTCGACAGCCGGGACGAGTTGCAGTTTACCAAGAAGGAAAGCAAAAAAAGGAGGTCAACATGAATACCTTTAGAACCGCCCTCTTATTAGGGGCTTTGACAGGACTGCTCCTGCTCATCGGTGGTTTTTTCGGAGGAAAAGGAGGCGTCGTCATCGCCTTTATTTTTGCCATCGTGATGAATTTCGGGGCTTACTGGTTTTCGGATAAAATAATCCTGCGGATGTATAGCGCCCAGGAAGTCAACGAAAGCCAGGCGCCGGAGCTTTATCACATGGTGAGAGGATTGGCCATGAGGGCGTCCCTGCCAATGCCCAAGGTTTACATCATTCCCGAGGAAACGCCCAATGCCTTTGCGACGGGTCGGGATGAACACCATGCCGTGGTCGCCGTGACGGAGGGGATTCTGAGAATACTTAACACTGATGAACTGGAAGGGGTGCTTGCCCATGAGCTTACCCATATCAAAAACCGTGACATGCTGATCGGCTCCATCGCCGCCACCCTGGCCGGGGCGATCATGATGCTGGCCAACATGGCCCAATGGGCCGCCATATTCGGCGGCGCCAGTCGGGACGATGATGAAGGGGGCGGCGGAATAATCGGTCTGATCATGATGGCCATCCTGGCCCCGCTCGCCGCGTCTTTGATTCAGATGGCCATCTCCCGATCCCGGGAATATCTGGCTGATGAGGGCGGGGCAAGGGTATCCGGCAAACCATACGGTCTGGCAGGAGCCCTTGAAAAGCTGGGAAGGGCTTCGAAGGCTATTCCCATGGACGCCAATCCATCTACGGCCCACATGTTTATTGTCAACCCGCTATCGGGGCGCGCCCTGATGAACCTGTTCAGCACCCATCCCCCGATTGAGGAAAGGATTTCCAGATTGAGGAGCATGCGACCAGCTTAATTAAGGAGAGACAAATGGAAGAGGGAAAAACTGAAAAGGGATTTGTAATTAGGGACCGACGCCACTTTAGTGAGACCGGGGAAGTGCGCCAGGAATCTGAGGCCGCCCCCAAGGAAATCAAGCCCGAAGATATAAAACCCGAAGATGTAAAGAAGGAAGAACCATCACCAGAACAACCTGGGGACAAGGTTGCTGAAGAACTGTCGGAGGAAGATCCGGCAGGGTATCTTCCGGAGGTCAACTTCATGAATTTCATGCTGTCCCTGAGTACGACCGCCATGTTTCATTTCGGCGATTTTCCTGATCCGGCCTCCGGCCAGGCAGCAAAAAATCTTGCCGCCGCGAAACATACGATTGATACCATCGGCATGCTGAAAGCCAAGACAGAAGGTAATCTGGACAATAATGAAAAGTCATTGATTGACACGGTTCTATTTGAGCTCCGCATGCGCTACGTCAAAGAGAGCGATCAAGGCAATAGGCAATAGGCAACAGGAAGAGAGACCGCATGGGAGTGACTCGATCGGAGACGGAAATCGAAAGGGCACGATAATGATTGACACTTTTGCAAAAAGCAATTTTTTCCCCTCCCCTTCAAGGGGAGGGCTGGGGTGGGGATGGGTTAAGTTGTTACTATAAAAACATAAACCCCACCCTCACCCTAACCCTCTCCCTGGTGGAGAGGGAATTTTGGGACTTTTTGCAAAGGAAGCAAGCTTCGGGGAATATCACGGCGGGGCGATTTAAATGTCCATGCAATTGACGAATGAAAACAGGAGTATTGTTCGTTTGGCCCCGGCCAAGGTTAACCTCTACTTGAAGATAATCAGGAAGCGAGAGGACGGGTACCACGACCTTGCCTCCCTGATGCAGCGTATCAGTCTGTATGACGAATTGATCTTCAAACCGGCAAGCGGGGGAGGGATCGCTCTCCATTGTCCCCATACAAACCTCCCCGAAGACAGCAGCAACATCGTGTATCGGGCCGCTGTAGCTTTTAACGGGAAAGTGCCCTTTCCGGAAGGCATCGACATTACGATAAATAAATCCATACCTGTTGCTGCCGGACTCGGCGGCGGCAGTTCCAATGCCGCGACTACCCTCATGACCCTCAATGAACTTGCGGGATATCCCTTAAGCAAAGAGACCCTGATGGAAATGGGCGCTTCTTTGGGCGCCGATGTCCCCTTTTTCATTCTGGAACAAACCGCCTGGGCATATGGCATCGGTGATCGCCTGGAGGCTTTATCCAACGCGCCCCATCTTAATTTTCTGCTGATCAATCCCGGTTTTGAACTTTCCACCCGAGATGTTTATGAAGCCTTGAATTTAAGATTGACAAAAGAGACAATCCATTATAGCATCCCTCGATTTTTTGAACGCCATGATGTCATCATGGGGCTGCATAATGACTTGGAGAAGGTTTCCATAAATCTTCACCCCGTCTTGAAGGAGATCAAGACGCTTCTCCTTGGTCATGGCGCGTCGGGCGCCTTGATGTCAGGCAGCGGTCCCACCGTCTTCGGTGTCTTTGACAGCGAAGAGATGGCTATAAAGACGGAACAATTATTGAAGGGATACGGGACCTGGTCTCTTTTTCGTGCCCACTCCATATAGATATTTCCTCCGGCACAATCCTCTCGCTGTTTTTTCGTCACAAGAAGCGTTCTGCGCGGATCACGGACTAATAATGATGGGGCGTCGTCAAGCGGTAAGACACAAGAATTTGGATCTTGCACTCGGAGGTTCGAATCCTCCCGCCCCAGCCAATATGTTGAAGAGCGTGTTATAAAGAGGAATCTGATGCTGGAAAGAATTCGCATTTTCACGGGAAATTCCACCCCTGGTTTAGCAGAAAAAATAACCAAGAATCTGGGTGTTCCCCTCGGCAAAGCCAATGTATCAATCTTCAGTGACGGAGAAACGCGCGTAGAGATCAACGAGAACGTCCGGGGAATGGATGTCTTTATCATCCAGTCGACCTGTCCCCCGGTGAATGTTACGCTCATGGAGCTCCTCATCATGATCGATGCCATGAAAAGGGCCTCCGCGTACCGGATCACGGCCGTAATTCCCTATTACGGATATGCCCGTCAGGATAGAAAAGTCGCGCCCAGAGCGCCGATCACGGCCAAACTCGTAGCCGACCTGATCGCCACGGCCGGGGCCAACCGGGTCCTTTCCATGGATCTTCATGCCGGCCAGATCCAGGGTTTTTTTAATATCCCGGTGGATAACCTCTTCGCTACCCCCGTCCTGCTCGATTATATCAGGGAGGATTACCGCACCAATACGGTGATTGTTTCTCCCGACACCGGAGGTGTTGTGCGGGCCCGGGCCTTCGCTACCCGCCTGGGCGTTGGTCTGGCAATCATCGATAAGCGCCGGGAAGGTCCGAATGAAGCTCAGGTAATGAATATTATTGGTAATGTATCTGGAAAAAGGGTAATCGTTCTTGATGATCTCATCGACACGGCCGGTACCGTCGTTCAGGCCGCCAAGGCGCTGAAAGAGGCCGGTGCGCTTGACGTTTCCGTTTGCTGCACCCACCCGGTGCTCTCCGGACCGGCTATTGAACGTCTCGAAAACTCAGACATCAAAGAAATTATCGTCACCGATACAATTCCCCTTCATGACGGGGCAAAGACCTGTAAACGCGTCAAGGTTCTTTCTGTTGCCGGTCTCCTCAGCGAGGCGGTGAGAAGGATTTATTATGATGATTCAGTCAGTTCACTCTTTATTTAGGAGGCATCCATGGAAGCCATAGCATTAAGGGCGTCTGCCCGCAAGACATCAGGAAAGGGACCCGCCCGCCGTGCCCGTACGAGCGGACTGATCCCGGCTGTTTTTTACAACCCCCGTGCTGAATCGTTAATGTTGACTGTCAGCGCTGCAGACATGAAGGACATCCTCAAACAAAAGGATGAGAATGTATTCATCAACTTGCAGATCGAAGACGAGGGAAAGTCAAGGGACAGGATGTCCATTATCAAAGACATCCAGCTGGATTGCCTGACGGGACAGATTATTCACATCGATTTTTATGAAATCAGCATGGATCATAAATTGACGGTAGATGTTCCCGTTCATTTCGACGGATCGCCGGAGGGCGTTGAGCTCGGCGGTGAATTGCAGATCATGAAAAAAGAGATATCCATCTCCTGCCTGCCCTCGCTACTGCCTGATCATATCTCCGTAAACATTAGCGGACTGAAAGTCGGCGAGGCGTTGCGGGTCAGGGATCTGCCCCTTACAGCGGGCATGACTATCCTCGAATCGGAGGACGCGATCCTGGCCATGGTGTCCGTAACGAGGGAAGCAATGAAATCTGAGGCAGAGGAAGCGGTGAAAGAGCCGGAAGTTTTGAAACAGAAGGCTAAGGAATAAGAGGGGAGCAACGGACGATCTGCGGCGCCGCCAGGGGATAAAAACCGGATGGTCTTGATAGTTGGACTTGGCAACCCCGGCGGGCGCTATGAGCGGGGGCGTCACAACGCGGGATTCATGGTCATCGATCAACTGACTCTGGATCTCCAGATTTCCGTGGAGCAGAAAAAATTCGCCGCCCTCTCCGGCAGAGGGAAGATTCAGGACACTCAGGTCATTTTCGTTAAGCCGCAGACATACATGAACCTGAGCGGCGAGGCTGTGCGGAGGTTCTTTGACTTCTATAAGATGGAAAGACCCGAAGACGTCATAGTCGTTCACGATGATCTCGACCTTCCTTTCTCCGTGATTCGGTTGAAGGCAGGCGGTGGTCATGGGGGACACAAGGGCCTGCTATCGATCATTCAGCATTTGGGAAGCCCGGATTTTCTAAGAGTGCGCATAGGCATAGGAAAGCCGCCCGACAAGGAAATGATCGATCGTCACGTCCTCGAACCCTTCTCCAGAGAAGAGATGAAACGTCTGCCCGCGGTTGTTACTACAGCCGGCTTGGCGGTCAGGGAAATAGTTTCTTCCGGGATTCAGGCGGCTATGAACCAATATAACGGCAGTACCATAAATAATTTATCTGAGGAGGTTTAATGATGTGTAAGGGTAAACAAAGTGTATTTTCTTTTCTAACAGTCATGGCCATCATGTTGTTTCTCATGGTCCCCATGGCTTTTGCCGGTGAGGCGGATATCAAACTGCCTGACCTGTCCCAGGTTTCCTTCATGGGCGGGGCGCTGGGCGGGATGATGATCCTGAACCTGGGTCTCATCGTCTGCGCCGTCGGCATTGCTTTCGGTTGGATGCAGTACACCCAGACGAAGGCCCTGCCGTCCCATCAGGCCATGCTCGACGTTTCCCAGACGATCTGGGAAACATGTAAGACCTATGTCCTGCAGCAGGGTAAATTTCTTGCCGCGCTGTGGATCCTGATCGCCATCTGTATTGTCTATTATTTCGGCGCCCTGTCCCATATGCCCATGTTCGACGTTATCGTTGTTCTCTTCTGCTCGATTATGGGAATCCTTGGTTCCTACGGCGTCGCCTGGTTCGGCATCCGGATCAACACCGTCGCCAACTCCCGGGCCGCCTTCGCGTCCTTGAGCGGCGAACCGCTGAACATCGTCAACATCTGCCTCCGTTCCGGCATGAGCGTCGGTCTCCTGCTGGTCAGCATCGAGCTCTTCTTCATGATCCTCATCCTCGCTTACATCCCCAAAGAACTTGCCGGAGCGAGCTTTATCGGCTTCGCCATCGGCGAGTCCCTCGGCGCCAGCGCTCTGCGTATCTGCGGCGGTATCTTCACCAAGATCGCCGACATCGGCTCCGACCTCATGAAGATCATCTTCCACCTTCCTGAAGACGATCCGAAAAACCCCGGCGTCATCGCCGACTGTACGGGCGACAACGCCGGCGACAGCGTCGGCCCCACGGCAGACGGTTTCGAGACCTACGGCGTCACGGGCGTGGCCCTCATCGCCTTCCTGGCCCTGGCCCTGGCAGACAATCCTGTCATGGGCGGCAAGCTGGTAGTATGGATCTTCGCTATGCGTATCCTCATGATCCTGACCTCCCTGGCTTCCTACTTTGTGAACGACTCGGTCAGCAAGTCCATGTTCTCCGGCCCGAAGGTATTCAACTTCGAGCATCCCCTGACCAATCTGGTCTGGATCACCTCCATCCTTTCGATCGTCGTGACCTTTGCGGCAAGCTATCTTCTTCTCGCCGATCTGCCCCACGTAGGCGGCATGGCGCTCTGGCTGGCCCTCTCCATCATCATCAGTTGCGGGACCATCGCCGGCGCCCTGATCCCCGAATTTACGAAGGTTTTCACGAGCACGAGTTCCCGTCACTGCGATGAGTGCGTCAACGCCTCCCGCCAGGGCGGCGCTTCCCTGAACATCCTCTCCGGTCTGGTCGCCGGCAACTTCTCCGCCTTCTGGGAAGGACTCACCATCCTGCTCCTCATGTTTGTCGCCTATCTCGTGTCTCAGGCCCCCTCGGTTATGGAAATCATGCCGGCGGCCTTCAAGTTCGCCGCCCCGGTCTTCGCCTTCGGTCTGGTCGCCTTCGGTTTCCTCGGGATGGGTCCCGTGACCATCGCCGTTGACAGCTTCGGCCCCGTATCGGACAATGCCCAGTCCATCTATGAGCTTTCCATGATCGAATCCCGTCCGGACGCCAAGGAAGTAGTGAAAAAGCACTACGGCATCGAGCCGGATTTCGAAGCCGCCAAGCACTGTCTCGAATCAGCGGACGGCGCGGGCAACACCTTTAAAGCCACCGCCAAGCCGGTCCTCATCGGCACCGCCGTCGTCGGCGCCACGACCATGGTCTTCGGGATCATCATCCTCCTGGAGAAGATGTACGGCAACGTTATCGCCAAACTCAGTCTCGTCCAGCCGGAAGTCATCCTCGGCCTCCTCATGGGCGGATGCGTAATTTACTGGTTCACCGGCGCCTCGATCCAGGCCGTCGTGACGGGCTCATACCGGGCCGTCGTTTACATTAAGGAAAACATCGATCTCAGCAAGGCGGAGGCGTCCATCGAGGACAGCAAGGAAGTCGTCAAGATCTGTACCGTCTATGCCCAGAAGGGGATGATCAACATCTTCATCGTCGTCTTCTTCATGGCCCTGGGTCTGGCCTTCGTCGATCCCTACTTCTTCATCGGCTATCTCGTCGGGATCGCCTTCTTCGGTCTGTTCCAGGCTATATTCATGGCCAACGCCGGCGGTTGCTGGGATAACGCCAAGAAGATCGTCGAAGTCGATCTGAAGCAGAAGAACACCCCGCTCCACGAAGCATCCGTTGTCGGCGACACCGTCGGCGACCCCTTCAAGGACACCTCTTCGGTTTCCATGAACCCGATCATCAAGTTCACGACCCTGTTCGGTCTCCTCGCGACGGAAATCGCCGTGACCATGACGAATCATGGCCTGAAGATAGGCCTGGCCGTCGCGTTCTTCGTGATCGCCCTGATCTTCGTCTATCGTTCCTTCTACGGCATGAGAATTTCCGCCGAGAAGTTAGGCTAAAACCTGCCTGAGTCAATCAGGATATAACAATTCAAAGGCGCCTCCTTAACGGGGAGGCGCCTTTTTTTATCAGCTTATATGGGGGGTTTATATGAGAATACAGAAGTCACATATTATTGGTGGAACAAGCGAAGCGGTTCCACCAATAATATGCATGGTTTTGGTGGATGCGCTTCGCTTCATCCACCCTACTCCTGATATTCTCATCCTTCGTTGTGCCCGCGCTGGGCATGGATGTTAGTAGGCATAGGTTACCGATGCGCCGCCGGATAACCGGTCGGCGTATTTTCCTTCCAGTTGCAGTCGGAATCCCCTGGACAGCGGCGCGTCGATACCGGCAAAGCCGCCGAATGCGGTATTGTTTCTCAGGGTTGTCTCCCCCGAGGTTATGGGCAGCCCCGTGATGCCGGCGGTGGGCGCTGCCTTTGCTTCCGAATAATAGAAATAGGGACCGATATACAGGTTAATGCCCCAGGGGACGGTAGCCTGAAAACCGATCCCGGCATTTACGTCCCACATGTTCTTTATCCCGAGTCCGACCGTAAAGGGAACGCCGCCCCGGGTTCCGGTGACATTGTCCGTAAAGTCACTGAAATAATATGTTCCCTGGACAAAAGCACCGACGCCGAAGGCCGGATGGAAAGGATAAAAACCTTTTACCCCCAGGGTGGTGAAAATTTTCCAGTTCTCTGAAAAATCATTCCTGGACGTCGTCGTCACTGTAGTGGTCGGACTGAAGGCATCAAAAAGCTTCAGATCAGATAACCCGACCCTGGCATAGAGGTCCCAGTTTCTTTTAAAGCCGTAGCCCAGTTCGGTATAAATCTGGTGCTGCCGGGATATATATGCTTCATTATCCTTGATCTTATCCTCCTGAAACCAGTAACCGATGCCGGTATGCAGGCCCCCCGCCGGTCTCGAAACGGGCTGGGGCGGTCCGAAGGGTCCACTCGCCGCGGCCGTTACCTGGATTGCCAGAACGATGACTATGGAGATCACCAGGACCTTAAGCGTTTTCGTATCCATTCCTCCCTTTCATTTCAATCATACTCCAGCAATCCCGGTTTCCCGGGGGGAGGTGGACCTCCCTGATGTTTGATCATCTTCAGCCGATATTGGACATAGGCGTCACGGACCGCCACATAGGGATCGATGGCGGCCTCTTTCATGGCTTCATAATCGCCGATATGCAGGGAGGCGTCGTTAGTCCTTTCGATTACCCGGGAACCTGCCCAGACCTCCCAGGCCCCAAAATAGACGGATGGATACAGGAACGTATCGCCGACCATCCCCACCGTATCTCTCGGACTGGAGGGACCGAACACGGGCCAGTGGATATAGAAGCCCTGGCCCACGCCATAGACGCCCAGGGTTTGACCAAAATCCGCCTTTTGTTTTTTAAGATCGATCTCCTTGCTTGCCGCCGGATCAAGCAGTCCCCCGATACCCCATACGGTATTGATTATGAAGCGGCCAAGTTCGGAAGCCGCCCTCTCAAAGTTTGCCTGGAGCAGGGAATTGACAAAACGGATCGGAAAGCTCAGGTTCGTGTAGAAGTTGCCGACGCTTACCCGCGCCTTTTCGGGAACCACCTTGCTATAACCCTGGGCAATGGGTTTCATGACCCAGAAGTAAAGCTTGTCGTTGAACTGGAACATCGCCCGGTTGAAAGGCTCCAGGGGGTCGGCAATGGTAGCCTTTTCATTTTCTTTTTCATTTTCCTTAGCGGGAGCTGGTTCTTCGATGTCCTGATAGTCGTCAAGGTTGCCGCTCACCGATTTGGCTGACAGCTCCGGGGACGGCAGCGAAGATTTAGCGTCCAGGGGGGTAACGGCAACCGCCTTAGGGGATGAAGGGGCGTCTGAGGTTGGCAGTGGTGATGTTGTCGCCCGGCTGGGCTCTGACTTAGCGGCAGCCATAGCCTCCCGGACCTGATGAGCGTCAGCGGGTGGGGCCGGATTGGAGACGACCGCCGGCTTGTGGGCACATCCCCACGCGAGGACAACACAAAGAGTAACCGCAACAAGGTAAGATTTCATGGTTGGGACCACCTTGGGGCGCTATTACCCCTTCACTTTCTTACGCAGGATTTCCAGAAGCTGTTCGGGTTTGTTTTTGGCGAGGATATCGTTGAACTGGGTGCGATAATTCATCACCAGGCTTATGTTTTCGACGACAACGTCATACACCTTCCAGGAGCCGCCTTTCAAAATCACCTTGTAAGTAATGGGTACTTCCTTTGAGGCGGTAATGACTTTCGTTTGTATCTCCGCCTGGGTTGGGGAGATCATGGTTTCCCGCTCATAAACAATTTTTTCGTTGGTGTAGGCAAGGATTTTGTCAATGTAGGCCTTCTCCAGGACCTGCCGGAAGAGGATGACGAATTCCTGGCGCTGGGGGACGCTCAGGCTGTTCCAGTTCCTGCCCAGGGTACGCTTCCCGAGTTCGACATCATCAAACATTTGCTCGTAGATGGCGCGCAGCTTCTTCTTTTTGATCTCTTTGGCCGCTTCGCCCTTGAGCTTTGGATCGCGCAAGACATCGAGCACCTTGTTCACGTTGGCCTGCACCGTATTCATGGGTACACCGGCGTAAGCAGGCAGCATAAAGAGACAGATTATCAGAATTGTTATGACAATTGAAATTGGTTTTTTCATGGGTTTCCTTTCTTGGTCTCGTTGGGCTCATCCGGTTTCTTCACATCGCCAAAGGCATACTTGCTGATGAGGTTGGCGATGTCCACGGCGGGCTGTGTTTCTGTAATTGATCCGCCGGGTTTGAGGAGGGCGCCGCCACCCCCGGGGTCAATGCTTAGATACATGTCGCCGATCAATCCCTCCGTCTTTATGGAGGCGATGGCATCGTCATAAATCTTGATGTCGTTCTGGATGCGGATCTCCACGAGGGCCTTCTGACTTTCCTGGTCCATGGTGAGCCGCTCCACACGCCCGACCTCAATGCCGGAAATGTATACCAGACTGCCGGCCCGCAGGCCGGTTACAGTCGTGAAGCGGGCAAACAGCGAATAGGCGTTGTCGCCAAGGAGGGAAATATGACCGAGTTTCACCGTCATATACCCGATGCAGAGGAGCCCGAAGACAAGAAAGATGCCTACCGTGGTTTCCATCGTATATTTTTTCATTGACCTACCCCCTCACATCGCACCGCAGGTGGGCGATTTCTTTTTTATTTGCTTCTGCCGCCTCGATGACCGACTCTATTTCCGTAACCGGTTCGCCCTGGGCGATTCCTGCCCGGATAACGAGTTCGATGCAGTCCCCAGATGCTTTCCTTCTTTCCAAACCTTCATAACCGTCCTTCATACCTCGTTCCTGGAATTCTTGGGCAAAATCGGCAAGGATGCTTTCCGCTTCCCTCCGGTCCGAATAGGGGAGCACCGTAACAAAGTGGTTGGCGCTGCGCCGCGTGGAAAAGCCCCCGATGGCGCCGAAGTGTTTGTCGATAAATCTGCCCATGCTCCGGATCGTCTTCCGCACCGCCTCATGCCCTGCCCCGGTCATGACAGCGCCCAGATCGTCCAGGGTAAAAACCACCATGGAATATGTCTCCCCCCGTGTCTTATGGGTCAGCTGGGCATGGTGCATGACTTTGAACTGCCGCTGGGAATACAGTCCCGTCAATTCCTGCTGCAGACCCTCCAGGCTGCGGATGACTTCATCCTTGAAGGGATGGTCAAACTCTTCCAGCTCTTCCGGAGAACCTTGGAAAACGATGGCCCGGTCATAAAGCGCCAAAATGCGGTTGGAAATAAAATATACATCCGGTATCTCGTGGCTGACCATGATCGCCGTAAACCCGAATTTCCGCTGATACTGGGCAATCATGCTCAGGATGGCGTTTTTCCGGACGGGATCCTGCCCGGATGTGGGTTCGTCGAAAAGGACAATGGTCGGGTCCGTAACCAGAGCCCGAGCCAGGGCGGCGCGCTTCTGCATGCCCCCGGACATTTCCGAGGGATACTTGCAGGCCGCATCTTTAAGTTCTGTCTGTTCGATTCTGGCCATTACCCGTCTGTCGATTTCAGCCTTGTTCAGGTTAGTCGTCTCCAGGAGGGGGAGGGCGATATTTTCGTAGACCGTCAAGGAATCGAAGAGGGCGTTGTCTTGGAACATATAGCTTATCTGCGCGAGTTTGGCAATCCGTTCCGATTTTTTCATTTCATTCAAGGATTCGCCCTGAAAGAGGATCGTCCCCTCATCAGGTTTGAGGAGCCCGATGATATGCTTGAGGAGCACGCTCTTACCCGATCCGCTGAGGCCGATAATCGTTGTTACCTGCCCCGCGTAGATCTTCAGGTTAACGCGGTCAAGGATCGTCCGGGAACCGAAACGCTTGGTAACATCCTTGAATTCGATCAGCGGTTTGTCCATGTCCTTATCCTATCATCGAATGAGCAGTGATGTCACGACGTAATCCGATACCAGAATAAGGACGCAGGAGATCACGACCGCCGACGTTGTGGATAGGCCGACGGCCTTGGCGCCATGGCTGTCCGTACGCATGTGGGCGAAATAGCCCTGGTAACAGCAAACGGTTGAGACGATGAGGGCGAAAACAATCGACTTGATAAAACCATCGGTAACATCTTTCATGTCCATGCTGGTCTGGACGCGATAGACATAGGCGCCGGCATTTGCCCCCAGGAGGATGACTCCCGATATGTAGCCGCCAATGATGCCGACGATGTCGAAAACCGCGGTAAGGATGGGAAAGCTGATGATGGAGGCGGCAATTCTCGGACTGATGAGGAAACGGAGCGGATCGATCCGCATGGTGTCCAGGGCGTCAATCTGCTCGGAGATCCGTTGAATGCCGATCTCGGCGGTGATGGCTGAACCGGCCCGGGCGGCGATCATTATGGCCGTGAGGACAGGCCCGAGTTCCCGAACCAGGGTCAGGGAAACCAATGTTCCGAGCGCCCCTTGGGCGCCGAATTTAACCAGGGCCGTGTAGGATTGCAGGCCAATGACCATACCCGTGAACAGGCTGACCAGCATGATGATCATCGTGGACCGGGCCCCGATATAATAGATCTGCTGTACGATCTTCCTCCATTGCTTCGGGTGAAGAATCTTCAGAAAGGCAAGCATGAGGAAAATTGCCGAAGCGCCTAAATTGCCGACCAAGCTGATTGTGGAGCGGCCGATGCGGGCGAACGGTGCTGTCAGCAACAGGCCGAGCCGCCAAGGGTGTTTGCTTGACTGGAGTTCATCACTGTTTGAGTCGAGTGCCATAAAGGATATACCTGCGTTTCATACCAACATCGCCCAAAGATCCGTGGGGGGGATGGTTCCATAGCTTTCTTTATAATGATCGGACATAATGCGTTGATAAACGGTTGTTACTATCCTGCTTTACCGGAATTTGTCAATGACAATGGTTCATTCAAATCATGAGAGCTTTGCATAACCGCAGAAAAATGGTTCGCAAGCAGCGAATCAAATGTTTTTCGCCAGTCCGTGATTTAATTTAAGATCAGGTAATCACTCATAATTATATGTATACCAACGAGAAATGAAAAAGATTTTTGAGCTGCGGCGAAGCCATTTTTCAAAGGTCTCATCATGTCAGGGCAGCCGGCCTTCCTGGCGGAGTTTCGCCAATACCTGCTGGATGGCGGGCATAGCGGCAAGAGCGGCCTTCTCCCCTTCCAGAATTGCCTCATGCCGCCGGGACAAATCCGCCCCGCTTATGGAACCGACATTGGGCCGGATCACAATATCGGCCTTGTTCAGATGACTTGCGGCGATACGGTTATACATGATGTCAATTGATTTGAGGATCGTATCAATGGTGTTTTGAGGCGCCGTCGTGCTCACGCCGCCGGAGATATCAACCGCGATGACCACATCCGCCCCAAATCTCCTGGCCGCCTCCACAGCCACGGGAGCCACCACGCCCCCGTCTACATAGACGGCGCTACCAAAGCGGGGAGGCTGGAAGACCCCCGGAACGGAACAGCTTGCCCGGACGGCCATCCCGGCATTACCCTGCCCGAAGACCATTTCTTCTCCCGTCTGGATATTCGTCGCTACGGCATGAAAGGGGATCCGGAACTTTTCAATGGGGACTCCCCGGACCGCTTTGTTGACGTATTGCTGGAGCTTCTCCCCCTTGAGGAAGCCGTTATCAGGGAAGGTCAGATCGGCGACATCGTCCTTCTCCAAGGACATGGCCAAGCCCTGGAGCTGATAGGCGGTATACCCGTATGCATAGAGGCTGCCGACAAAGCTCCCGGCGCTGGTGCCGACAATCATGTGGATGGGAACCTTCTGGGCTTCAAGAACCTTCAGGACGCCGATGTGGGCAAATCCTTTGGCCGCACCTGCTCCCAGGACAACGGCGACTTTCGCCTGCGGGGACGGAGGTGGAATGGCCTTCGGCAGGCAGCCGGCAACTAAAATAGTCATTAAAAGGATGGCTGCCCAGCGAAATAAATGGTCTCGGAAAAAAATTTTTCCAATTAACAAAGGAGTTAGCTGCATATTTTCATATCCCTTTTCCTTAAGATAATTCCCAATAACTTGAATATATTTAATTAACTGCACCTCAGGAACTCCATCCCCACCCCTACCCTCCCCTTGAAGGGGAGGGAATTATAGGGAAAACTTCATGTCGGTATTTTTCACCCGCCGCCCAACGTTTAAGGGGAGGGAATTCTCTGATTATTTGCACAACCGTTACGTTCAGACTTACAGTGAGAGCTTTGCATAACGGCTGAAAAATGGTTTGCAAGCAGCGAATCAAATGTTTTTCGCCGGTCCGTGATTTAATTTAAGATCAGGTAATCACTCATAATTATATGTGTACCAACGAGAAGCGAAAAAGATTTTTGAGCTGCGGCAAAGCCATTTTTCAAAGGTCTCACAGTGTTTTTACCCCTTTCTTCCTCCTCAGCAAATCCTGCAACTTGTCTATATAAACATAAAAGACCGGCGTGATGTACATGGTCAGAAACTGGGAAAAGAAAAGCCCCCCGACTACAGCCACCCCCAGCGGTTGACGCGACTCGCCACCGGCGCCCAAGCCGAGGGCGATGGGGAGGGTTCCGAACAGAGCCGCCATCGTCGTCATCATGATGGGCCGGAAACGGACGAGGCAAGCCTCGCGAATGGCTTCTTCTGCGGGTTTATTTCCACTGCGTTCCGCTTCCAGGGCAAAGTCGATCATCATGATGCCGTTTTTCTTGACGAGGCCGACCAGGAGGATGATCCCGACAAATGCATACAGGTCAAGTTCCATGCTGAAGATCCTCAGCGCCACGAGGGCGCCGAAACCGGCCAGGGGCAAGGCGGACAGGATCGTGATCGGATGGAGATAGCTCTCGTAAAGGATGCCCAGAACAATATAGATCACGACGATGGTGACAAAGAGAAGAAAACCCAATTTGGCAAAAGACGTTTCAAAGGCCTGCGCCGCCCCTTCAAAGCTGCCGGAGATGCTGGTCGGGAGAACCTTCTCCGCCAATTTTCTGATCTGTTCCGTGGCCGGACCGATGGAATAGCCGGGGAGCAGATTGAAAGAGATGGTTGCGGCGGGACGCTGGCCCTGGTGGTTTACCGACAAGGGACCCACGGTCTTTTTAACCCTGGTCACAGTATTCAGGGGAACAAGCTTCCCCGTGGCGGATTTTATGAAGAGGAGCTCCAGGATATCGGGATAGGCGCTGAAATCCTCCTCCAGCTCCAAATCAACGTCGTACTGCGTTGTCGCCGCGTAGATCGTACTCACCTTGCCACCGGCAAAGGCGTAAGTAAGGGCATTTTCTATCTGCTGGGCCGTCAGGCCCAGTGCGGAGGCCTTGTCCCGGTCAATGTCGATTTCCATTTTCAGACTCCGGAAGCTCAGATCGCTGCTTACATCTGTCAGCCCCGGAATGGCCCTTACCTGCTGTTCGAAATCCTTGCCGAAAATATAAAGATTGTTTAGATCCTCACTCTTCAGGGTATAGTTATACAGGGCGTTCGTTTCCTTGCCGCCGATCTCGATGGGCGGGGGATTCATGGGAAAGACCATCAGTCCGGGGATGACGTTCACCTTGGGACGGAGTTCATTGATGATCTGATCGATGGAACGCTTGCGTTTCTTGCTGTCCAGGCAACGGGCAAAGATAAAACCCTTGTTGTTGTTGGGAACCGCCGCCACGGAAATTATGGAGTCCACATCGGGATCGTCAATGACAATCTTGTTGAGGACGTCCTGATGGGCCGCCATATCGGCATAGGAGATGGTATCGGAGGCCATGACGAAACAGATGAAAAAGTTCCGGTCTTCACTGGGGATGAACCCCCCGGGGGATATTTTATAGACCCATACCGTTCCCGCCATGATGGCAAAGGTAAAGATCAGGGCTATCAAGCGGTGTTGCAATACCTTGCCGAGGCTCCGGTCATAGAAGGCCAGCATGGCATTGAATATTCGTTCGGAAAGTTCATACAATCTGCTGTGTTTGCCGTCGCCGTGATTCTTCAGAAAAAGACTGGCCATCATCGGCGTCAGGGTCAGGGAGACAAACCCGGAAATCAGGATTGCCGCGGCAATGCTCACGGAAAACTCCCGCAGGAGCCGTCCCACAATGCCCCCCAGAAAGAGGACGGGGATGAAGACAACGACGAGGGAAATCGTCATGGAGAGGATAGTGAAACCTATCTCCTGGGAACCCCGGATGGAAGCCGTCATGGCATCCTCGCCCATTTCCATACGGCGGATGATGTTTTCCAGCATGACAATGGCGTCGTCCACGACAAAACCGACGGAGAGGACGAGAGCCATCAGCGAGAGGTTATTGAGGCTGTAGCCGCAGAGGTACATGACGGCGAAGCTGGCAACCAGGGACAGGGGGACGGCGATACTGGGGATGATCGTCGGCCGGAATGAGCGCAAAAAGAGGAAGATGACGATCACAACCAGACACATAGTAAGCAGCAGGGTATACTGGACGTCCTTGATCGAGCTCCTGATGAAATCCGTCTGGTCAAAAAGGAGGCGCACCTCGATGCCCTGGGGAACCTCCTGCTGCAATCTCGGCATTATTTCCTTGACCTGTTGGGCCACGTCCACGGCATTGGCCCCGGGCTGCTTCCGAACGGCAAAGACAACTGTCTTCTGAGACATCTCATCGTTTACATACCAGACCGTTGCCCGCTTGCTGTCCACACTGTCAATGCTTTTGCCCACATCCCGAACGCGGACGGGATAGCCTTGCTGATAAGCGATGATCAAAGGGTTATAGTCGTCGGCTATTTTCAGTTGTCCCTGGGGATCGAGGGTGTAGGACTGATAAGGACCATCCAGGCTGCCGCCGGGGATGCTGACGTTGGCCGCGGAGAGCGCGGAAGCCACTTCGTTTATCCCGATCCCCTTGGTAGCCAGGCTGTGGGGATTCACCTGGATGCGGACCGCGTATTTCTTTCCGTATTTGATAACCTCGGAGACGCCCTTGATTGTAGAGAGGTTCGGGGCAATGACGGAATCGACGTAATTATAAGTAGTCGTGTCCTTAACCGTCTCCCCGATCATGGCGAAGAACATGATCGGCCATTCCGCCGGGTTGACCTTCTGGTAGGTAGGCGGCGCCGGCATGGTCGGCAACACCCCCATGGCCGCCGAGATCATGGAATTCACATCCTGGGCCGCCGCGTCGATATTGCGGTCCAGAGAAAACTGCATGGTGATGGATGTGGAACCCTGGGTATTCGTGGAGGTCATGGATTCGAGACCCTGGATCGTGGAAAATTTCTTCTCCAGGGGGGTGGCGACCGTAGCGGCCATGATTTCCGGACTGGCCCCGGGCAGGCCGGCGGAAACCTGGATCGTCGGGTAATCCATCTGGGGCAGGTCGTTGACGGGAAGATTGCGATAGCCGATGATCCCGAAAAACAGGATGCTGATCATGACCAGGCTGGTCATGATGGGCCGGCGGATCCAGAGGGAGGAAATATTCACTTGCCGCCTCCCCCCGGCACCGGTTTAGCGTTGTTGTTTCCCGGGACGGCGCCGAGGTTCTCCTTGATCTCCACCTTCCCGCCCGGCCGCACCTTGAGGTGGCCGTCGGTAATCACCGTCTCCCCGGCGGACAGTCCCTTGGCAATCACGGCCTCCTCGCCCATGGCGCGATCAACTACTACCGGTCTGACGTCCGCCGTCATATCCGGCTTGACGACGAAAACAAACTGCCCCTTGTCGCCCTGCTGCACGGCCCGCAGGGGCGCCACCACCGCGCCCGGCTGCATCGTCAGATGGAGGGAAACATTGACGAACTGTCCCGGCCAGAGGAATTTGTCAGTATTGGCAAACTCGGCCTTCAGCGTGATCATGCCCGTACTGACGTCGATGGTATTGTCGATAAAGACGAGCTTGCCTGCAGGAGACTCGCCGGTGAAGCTTTTCGTGGGGCTGACCTTTACCGCAACCGATCCGCTCTTTACGTATTTGTGAATGTCCGTGAGATACTTCTCGGAGACTGAAAATCGCACATAGACGGGGGTGAGCTGTTTGAGGGTGGTCAGCGAGGTGTCATTTGCCCGGACAATGGTTCCGAGGTTGACGCCATAGGCGCTGGTGCGGCCGTCGAAAGGCGAGGTTATCGAACAATAGGCCAGATTCAGCCGGGCGTCTTCCACCTCCGCCCGGTCGGATTTCACTGTGGCGCTGTAGGCGGCGGCCTCCGTCAGGTATTTGTCCGCTTCCGATTTCGACACCGCTCCTTTTCCCAGCAGAAAGGCATATCGTTTCGCTTCCTCGTCGTTGAACTTCAGTTGGGCGATATTTTTTGCTAATTTGGCTTCCGCCTGATGGAGCTTCTCCCGGTACGGGGCGGGATCGATCGTAAAGAGAAGCTGGCCGCGGTGGACGTCCTGACCTTCCCGGAAATGGGCCTGGAGGAGCTGTCCGGTGACGCGGGAATAAATGTTGATGGACTTGTGGGCCTCCACAGTCCCGATGGCAGGAATCGCCAGAGGCATCTCTTTCTGAACTGTCTTGGCGGCAAGGACGGTTGCCGGGGGAAATCCCGGCGGCGGCGCCTCTTTGCCGCATCCGGTGGCTGAAATAAACAATGCTGCCAGCACAAGGTAGAAGAAAGCATGGTAAACCCTTAAATAACCAAAAACCTTTCCATTCCTTCCCCGGTCAGGACAGGCGATTGTTTGCTTTATATTACGTTTTAACATGACATCTCCAGTTCCTGTGTTTCCCTTACCCCATCCCCACCCTGACCCTCCCCTTGAAGGGGAGGGAACTGAAAGGTAAAGGTTCTCACATTGCCCATCTCCACCCTGACTCTCCCCTTGAAGGGGAGGGAAATATTTTACCTGCTGCCTAATGCCTTCTTTCTTATTGCCTGCTGTCTATTGCCTATTGCCTTCTTCCCATTGCCTGAATATTGCTACCTGGCCCCCATCGATTTTTCGAGGTTTGCCTTTGCGGTAACATAATCGTAGAGAGAAGTAATGTGCGTCTGTTTGGCCTGGCTGTAATTAACGGTGGCAATTGTTACCTCCAGGGTCGTACCCAGGCCCATCTGATAGCGGAGGTTGGCCAACTCCATGTTTTCCGTGGCCTGCCTGACCTGCACCTTGGCATTGGCGATGGATTCCTCGGCCTTCTTAAGATTGAGAAGGGCCGTCTTGACATCCTGAAGGATCTGGAGTTTGAGGTTGGCAATCTTGGCTTCCGTGACCCTCATATTTGCCAGGGCCTTCTGTACACCCTGCTGGGTTGAAAACCCCTGGAAGAGATTCCATGACAGACTAACCCCGGCCGTCCATCCCTGGGCCAGCGGTGTTTGACTGCCCGCAAATTCATAGCCGGCATTGGCATCGAAGGATGGGAAATAGTCCTTTTTTGCCAGGGATACCGATTTTTCCGCCGCGGCCTTCTGAACAATAAGGGATTGCAGATCCTGACGGTTTTTATTCGCTTTTTCGACGGCTTCCTGCTCCGTAATTTTGTAGGTTTCCAGGGCCTTTATCTCTTTGACGTTATAAGACGCCGGTCCGTCATAACCCATGGCAGTGTTCAGGGCAACCCGGGCCTTGCTCAAATCGTTTTCAGCCTCGATGAGCTTGAGCTCGGCATTGCTTAGGTAAACCTCGGCATTGGTCACGTCGTATTTCGGTTTCTTTCCCGCCTCAAAGAACAGTTTGGCCTGCACCAGCTGCTTTTGGTACTGATCCCTGACATCTATGTATACATCCCGGGAATATTTTGATTTGAGAATGAGATAGTAGGCATTCTTGACATTGTTGACCACCGCGGTGATCTGGTTTTCCACATCCTTCCGGGATGAATCGAGATTGAGGCGGGCCACATCGACGTTGTCTTCCCGCTTCCCAAAATCGTAGATCTTCTGGGTAAGGGTCAGGTTATTATCTCCGTACTTGTATCCATAAAGGGTATTGATGGGAGGAACGGGATCGCCCGTCTGCTTGGCGGCGTTGTAACTGGTAAAAGATGAATTCGCATCCAATTTGGGATAATATCCTGATTTTGCCTGCCCCAGTTGGGCCTCATTGGCCTGGGTGGCATAGAGGTACTGCATTATTACCGGTTGGTTCTTGACGGCGATTTCCAGACATCGCTCCAGGGTGAGCTCCTCCCCTTCCCGGATCAGGGGTTCCGCCGCCGTCGCCTCGCCAAAGGAGATGATCAAGGTTGCGCAGAGAATCAACGCCGACAAGTATCTTTTCATCCGAAAATGCCTCTAATACTTTATTTGAGAATACAGAAGTCAAATATGTAGGGTGGAACAAGCGAAGCGGTTCCACCAATAATATGCATGGTTTTGGTGGATGCGCTTCGCTTCATCCGCCCTACTCCTGTATTCTCATGCTTCGTTGTGCCCAATGCGGGCATGAAGATTAATGGAATCATTGCAACTTTTGACGGCTGACCATCCTGTCGGTTCCACTACGGGGCCTCAAAAAATGTGGGTTTAACTATCATATTGGCCGTCCCTTTGTCAAAATAAGTATCCCCCGTTATTTCTTTATGGTTACCGGATTTCGCCGTGACGACGCCTGGATTCAGGCCTCCGACGGAATGACAGATGGAGACGAGCTGGTATTAGAATTACGTGGGAAACCATCAAAAGTCCATATCAGTTGCTTGTTTTTCACTGCCGTCCAGACCGGCGCAGGGTGTTGCCCCGGATTTGAGTTTCCGGTCCTTTTGATCCGCGGAAATAAAAATCCTGTCGTTCAACTTCGGAGCAACAGCCTCGAATCCAAGATTGCTTTTAATCATCCGCGCCAGATTTATAGTATTTTCATTGTCTCCATGAACGACAAAGACCTGTTTTGTCTTCCCGAAACGGGCCAGCCAATTCAATAATTGGCAGGCATCGGCATGGTTGGAGAAGAGATCGAACTGCATTATTTTCATTTTAACGTCTTTTTCGATTTTGCCGGCGCCTGCAACACCCTCCCCTTCCCCGCGGACGGGAATCCCGATCCGCCGCCCCCCGGCGAGGAGCTTTGAACCCAGAGAACCCGGCGCCTGCCAGCCGACGATAGCGAGGAGATTTTTGGGATTTTCGATCATCTTTTCAAGATGTCGGGGGGCGTTGCCATGATCCATCATGCCGCTGGAAGTCACATAAATTGCCGGCTTTCCCTTTCCATGCGCCCGGAGGGCATCCGCCCCGGAAACGTTATGGAACCCGGGAAAACGGAAAATATCCCAGCCCTCATCCGTAAGCCTGCGGGCCTCTTGATGAAAATATCCGCTGTATCGCTCATATATCCTTGTTATTTTCCTTGCCATGCCGCTGTCGGCGTAAACCGGCGTCTGCTCGGCAAGGATTCCTTCCCGCTTCAATCTGCCCAAAACATACAGAACCTTTTGGGTGCGATCCAGGGTAAAGGCCGGGATCAAAACGCTTCCCCCGGCTTGCAAAGTGCTGCTTATCTCTGTTCCAAAGTGAATCATTTTTTTATCCTGGATATTGTTTTCACTTTTGCGCAAGGTCACGGTTAGGGGTGTTGTTTTGCTCTCTGTCCGCTCTGTAGTTCCGTAAGTAGCTTCAACAATGATATAATCTCCTTCACTTATCGCAAAGGGGACCTTAAGCAGGGGAATGGATGTATTGCCCATGTCGCCGGTAAATACAATTTTAATGGTTTTTTCGCCGTCCTTGCACCAGATCTCGATCATGGCCGAACCGAGGATATGGCCGGCATTCCGGAAACGGACCGCGATGTCCGGCAATAGATCGGTCTTGCGATCATAGGGCATGGAAAGGTAGTTCTTCATCATTGCCGCGATATCCTGAGAACTGAACAAGGATTCCGTCTCCTGGTCCGTGTAATCAAGACTGGCGCCCATAATCAAGCGGGCGAGGGCTTTTGTGGCCCCAATACCGACTACCTTGCCTCGAAAACCATTTTTATACAAAAGAGGAATTCTGCCGGCATGATCGCCATGGGCATGGGTAAGGAGCACATAATCTATGGTTGATGGATTGAAGGGTAAATGATTATTGCGGAAACGGTCCTCAGGGCTCATAAATAAACCGAAATCAATGAGGATCCTTGATCTTTCCGTCTCCAGCAGACAGGCGCTGCCGCCTACGGTCCGGGCAGCCCCCAGGAATTGGAGGGAAGCCGATGCCTGCGCCCAGGAAGGCAGGGCTATGCACAGGAGGAGCAAGGCTGCACAAGACCCACGCCTCCATCGGATTTTCAAGGATTTTCCTGTTCCGAACCGCCCATTGATTTTATGTCGAGTCATAAAGTGATTAAATCACAGCCCGAAAAACAAATCAACTGCCGTATATAGCAGCGATGATATCCACCAACTGCCTTGACAGGGAGATCTTTTCTTCATAAGATGATTTGCCGGAATTATCCTGGGCATATCAATGTCAGGAGGGAACCATGAAAAGGGTGTTTATGACGTTATCACTGATTGCATTGATATTATTCTCATGCACAGTCGCTGCCTTTGCTCGGAACCACCCTACCGGATACAAAGCCCCCGATTTCCATCTCGTTTCCGGAGAGGATCAGCAGTTGAGCGCCGACACTCTCAAGGGAAAGATCGTCTTCCTCTTTTACGAGGGGAAGGACGCCGTGGAGAAAAACCGCGCCCTTAAGAACATTTTGAACGCTTTTTTCAGGGAGCAGCCGCCATCGGTCCAGCAGGAGATCCAACGCATTGCCGTGATCAACTGCACCAGCGCCGCCTGGCCCTTGACAGGGATATGGAAGAAAAACCTGCAGGAAAAGTCCCGGGAGGAAAAGATAACAATCTACGGAGACTGGGACGGTAAGATGTTGGCAGCCTATGGCATGAAAGGCGATGATTCCAATCTCGTCATTATCGATAAAGAAGGAATTATCCGTTTTTTTCGTTCCGGGGCGATGCCTCCGGAAACCATAAGGGAGATCAAGGCCCTCCTGGCAAACATGTAAGGTCATGGGAAAGCAATAAGCATGGAAAAGAACGACCAAAGGCAACAAGGCATAAAATCCCCAGGGGAAACGGCAGATCTCTTTCAGACGCTGACCGAAAAATCCGTGGCCGGCATTTATGTAGTTCAGGACGGCAAGTTCGTATTTGTCAACAAAAACGCTGCCTACTACGCCGGCTATACGAGAGATGAACTCATCGGCAAGAAATCGGATATCCTCGTACGTCCCGAGGATCGGGAAATGGTGAAGAAAAATGCCCGCATGCTGCTCCAGGGGAAAAGGAACTCCCCCCACGAATTTCAAATCATCGCCAAAGACGGTCAGAGTCGTTGGATCATGGAGACGGTTGCTTCAATTACATACGACGGCAAGCCCGCCATTTTGGGCAATTCTATGGATATCTCCGACCGCAAGCAGGCGGAAGAAAGGATCAAGGAATCGGAAAACTGGTACCGGACGGTATTTGAGACTACGGGAGCGGCAACGATGGTCTTGGAGAAAGATACTACTATCTCCTTTGTAAACAACCAATTTGTCAAACAATTCGGCTACGCCAAGGAAGAAATTGAAAACAGGAAGAGCTGGACGGAATTTACCTATCCCGATGATGTGGAGGCCATGAAAACCTATCATCACATCAGGCGCGTTGATCCGGAGATTCCTCCTAAAAATTACGAGTTCAGATGGTACAACAAGCAAGGCGATCTGCGGAACATATACCTGACCGTGGATCTGATTCCGGGAACGACCAAAAGCATCGCCTCCTTTCTCGACATCACCGACTACAAGAAGGCCGAGGGGTCTCTCAAAAAGAGAGGTGAAGAACTGGAAGCAAAAACCCATGAACTGGAGGAATTAAACGCCGCGCTGAGGGTCTTGCTGAAAAAGCGTGAAGAAGATAAAAAGGAATTGGCCGTTGATGTCCTCTCCAACGTAAAGAAACTCGTAATCCCTTATGTGGATAAGCTGAAGAATCAGATTACCGGTCCCCATCTGCGGGCAGACTTAAAGGTGCTTGAATCCAATCTCAGAGACATTGTATCCCCATTCTCCCACACCCTTTCTTCCCAGCACATGAATTTGACGCCTCGAGAAATCCAGGTGGCCAATCTCATTAAGGAAGGAAAATCAAGCAAGGAAATCGCAGACTTTTTCAGTATCTCCTTAAGCGCCGTTAATATCTGCCGCCATCGCATCCGCCAGAAGCTTGGTCTTAACAAGCAGAAAACCAATCTCGCTGCTTACCTCTCATCTTTTTCATAAATTACATTTATTGTAATATTTATGTAAATATCTTTTGATATTGATTTTTTTGTTCTTTCAAAATAATCAATCTTCAAATGTTATAATTTCTTGTCTGTAGTCTTTATGTTTGATGCCTGGATGTTTAAGAGACCGTCACATTTTTTCGCTAAACCTACCAAAGGGACCGGGATACGCCACACCGGTCCCGCCTCCTTACCGGCGGCGGGGAGAAGCAGTTGGCAAATAGCCGGCAATTAAAAGGCGCTTTGTAAGAGCGGAAACGGTCGATATCCGGCGGGGCAACGCAGTAGTGCATGTGGCCGTAAACATGGTTATCAATGAAATCATACACAAACTTTAACAGGGAGGGTATTTCATGAGTTTTAAAGAAGAGTACAAGCAGAAATTGGTTACGGCCGAGGAGGCCGTAGGGGCTGTTAAATCCGGCGACTGGGTCGATTACGGCAATTTTACCATGGCGCCGACCTATCTTGATCCTTTTCTGGCCAAGCGCTCTGAAGAGTTGACTGATGTCAAGGTGCGCGCCGTCACCTATCCCGGACTGGCCGCCGTGGCCCAGGCCGATCCCACCAGAGAGCATTTCTGCTTTAACAACTGGCATTTCAGCGGCGGCGACCGGATCCTCCACGACAAAGGTCTGTGCAATTACGTCCCCCTATTGTACCATGAGGGACCTGGGTTTTATAGCAATAATCTCATCGATTCCGATGTGTTCATTGTAAAGGTGGCGCCCATGAACCGGAGCGGCTACTTCAATTTCGGTCCGTCCTGCTCCATCTCCAAGGCCGTCGCCAACCGGGCCAAGAAGGTCATCGTCGAGGTCAATACGAGCACCCCTTACTGCTACGGCGGGTATAACGAGTCCATCCATGTCTCGGAAGTGGATTATATAGTCGAATCAGACAACAAGCCCCTTTTCAGTCTGCCGGCGGCGGCGATCAGTGAAGAGGACAACAAGATTGCCAAGCTCATCATGAACGAAATCCATGACGGTTCGGTCATTCAGCTCGGCATCGGCGGCATGCCGAGCGCCGTCGGCATGATGATCGCCCAGTCCGACCTCAAAGACCTGGGCGTGCATACGGAGATGCTCGTCGATGCCTTTGTCGATATGTATCTGTCCGGCGTTGTTACCAACAAGAAGAAACAGATCAATCCCGGCAAGATGGTTTACACCTTCGCCCTCGGCACCCAGAAACTCTATGATTTCCTCGATCACAACCCCTGCTGCGCCACCTACTCTGTTGATTATACGAACAATCCAACCCGCATCGCCCAGAACGACAACATGGTGGCCATCAACAACTCGGTGGAGATCGATCTCTACGGCCAGGTCAACTCCGAGTCGTCCGGAACGAGGCACATAACCGGCACGGGCGGCCAGTTCGACTACATCTTCGGCGCCTATCATTCCAAGGGAGGCAAGGCCTTTATCTGCATGACGGCATCGCAGAAGAACAAGAAAACCGGCGAGATCAAATCGCGGATTGTCCCGACCCTGGAGCCCGGCGGCATCGTAACCATCCCGCGGACAGTGGTAAGCTATGTCGTGACGGAATACGGCATGGTCAATCTGAAGGGTAAAACCACCTGGGAAAGGGCGGAAATGCTCATCGGCATCGCCCATCCCGAAACCCGGGAGGATCTCATCAAGGCAGCCGAGGCGCAGAATATCTGGAGAAGGTCAAATAAGCGGGGCTAAATTCGATCCTGTGCGGTTAGATCCCCACAGTTTTTGTTCCTCCCCCTTCAAGGGGGAGGTTAGGAGGGGGATGGGGTAAGAACTTGTGAGAACCATATAATACCCATCCCCACCCCGGCCCTCCCCTTGAAGGGGAGGGATAAACTGGTGTTTGCAGGTTCATCAACTGATTGGCAGTAAAAGGGGGTTGCGTTTTTAATTTCGCAACCCCTTGCTTTTTAGAGCGGGCAAATGGCTGGTGTGATCAGGCCTTGAATATTATATCGATCCGCGGGTTATTTTCACTACTTGGTTTCTTCAAATTTCTTTCGAAATCCTCCCTGGACACATCCATTTTCATTTTCCAGGAACCGAGGCGGATTATTTCGGCGCCATTATCCTTCGCCCTGATGATTTCCGCATAAGCCCCCACCTGGTTGCAGTCGCAATAGCAGGTCAGGTAGGTCCCGATCGCCTGAACATTATTTTGATAGCAATCGGGACAGAAACCCAGGCTGCCGGACAGATCGGGACAGGTTATCTTGATCGCGCCGTCCATTTACAGCATCCCTTTACTTGTCATCCCCTTTCAGAAAATGGCGGAAGAAGTCGATGGGAATGGGAAAGACGATGGTAGAATTGTTTTCCGTCGCAATTTGATTCAGGGTCTGCAAATAACGCAATTGCAAAGAGATAGGCTCCTTGGTCATGACCTTTGCTGCCTCAAAAAGTTTCTCCGCCGCCTGATATTCTCCTTCGGCGGCGATAACTTTGGCCCTTCTTTCCCGTTCCGCTTCCGCCTGTTTGGCGATGGCCCGTTTCATCTCTTCAGGCAGATCGATTTGCTTGACTTCCACCAACGAAACCTTGATGCCCCAGGAATCGGTGCTGCGATCAAGAATTTCCTGCAGATGCATATTGATTTTTTCTCTTTGGGATAAAATCTCATCCAGTTCCACCTGCCCGCAAACACTCCGCAGGGTCGTCTGGGCAAGCTGCGAGGTGGCATAGAGATAGTTTTCCACGTCGGTGACCGCTGCATTGGCGTCAATGACCCGGAAATAGACAACGGCATTGACCTTAATGGAAACATTGTCCCGGGTAATTACGTCCTGGGGAGGCACATCCATAGTAATGGTGCGCATATCCACTTTTACCATCTTATCGATGACGGGAATGAGGATGATCAGTCCCGGCCCTTTGACATCGATGATCCTTCCCAGGCGAAATATTACGGCCCGCTCGTATTCATTTAAAATACGAATGGCCGAGGCTAAAAACATAATAACTAAAAATACGAGTATTGTTACAGTGTAAGTCATGTTACCGCCCTCCCTCTCCCAATGTCATTTGTTAAATAATTATTATACACGCTGACTTGTCTGCCATGCAAGTTTGTCATGCCGGACCCCTTATCAGTTACGGGGCAGGCTTGATCCGGCATCCAGTGCTTTTCTGGATTCCGGCTTTTGCCAGATTAACGCTATTTCAATTTGCAGAAACCCGCCTATTTTTGCTCCAGCTTTTCAATCTTTACCCTCAAACCTTCTATCTGGATGATCCGGACCCTGGTCCCCTCAGCAAGGGGAGTATTGCTAAAGGCCTCCCAATATTCTCCCTTCACCATCACCTTCCCTTCTTCATGAACCTTGGTCACGGTTTTTCCCTCCGCCCCGATCATTCCTTCTTTTCCGGTGTGCTTCTTGCGCAACTGGGCTTTAATGACCATACTGATGACCCAGACAAAAAACAGGGAAATAATGGTCAGGGTCGGGATCAGGACTTCGAGGGATACCCGCAGGGCCGGATCGGGAGAATCAAACAGCATCAGGGATCCGACCGCCAGGGATATTATCCCGCCAACCGTAAGGATTCCGTGGCTGACAACCTTGATTTCGGCAATAAAAAGAACGATCCCGAAGAGGATAAGAAGCACCGCCGCATAATTGACCGGCAGGGTCTGCATGGCGAAAAAGGCCATAATCAGCGAGATCCCGCCCACAACACCGGGGAGAATAGCCCCGGGAGTGGAAAATTCAAAATACAAACCGGCCAGGCCAACGAGAAAAAGGATATAGGCAATGTTCGGATCGCTCAGGGTCGTGAGGATGCGGTGGCGGGCGCCCATTTTTCTTTCTTTCAGGATTGCCCCGGCGGTCTTCAATATCTTCTTTTTATCACCAACCAGGACCTGCTTCCCTTCGGCCAGTTTGAGCAGCTGCTGGACATCCGTCGCGACATAATCAATAACGCCGTTTTTCAGGGCCTCTTCCGCCGTGATGGATGAGCTTATTCTTACGGCCTTTTCTACCCACTCCTCGTTTCTTCCCCGTATTTTGGCGATGCTCCGCACATAAGCCGCGGCGTCATTGGCAACCTTCTCCATCATTGTCTTGTCTCCCCCGCCGCCGCCAAGACCAACGGGATGGGCGGCCCCGATGTTCGTTCCCGGGGCCATCCCGGCTACATGGGCCGCCACGGTGATGATGACGCCGGCAGAGGCCGCCCGGGCGCCGGAAGGAGATACGTAGACAAAGACAGGGATCGGGGCATTGAGGATGCTCTTGGCGATGTCCCGCATGGCCAGGTCGAGTCCCCCGGGGGTGTCAAGGAGGATGATCAGCCCATCCGCCCCCTCTTTCGCGGCCTCGCTGATGTTCTGGGTGATGTACTCCGCCGCCGGAGGGGTAATGGCGCCGCTGATCGAAATGACATTAAACACCGGCGAACGTTCCGCCGCCCCCAGACAGCAGGGCCAGGTGGAGGCGATAAGGAACAGCAAGAGCAATCCCGCCTGAATAGTTTTATTGATCGACATTTTGAGACCTGGTTTGTAAATTTTCATCTTAGTCTCCCTACCCGGAATCTCCTGCCAATAGTTTCATGATCTTCTGAACATCATCCCAGACCTGGCGCTTCTGGGCGGGATTACGCAATAGATAGGCCGGATGATAGGTCGGCATCAGGGGGATGTCGTGATAGCGGTGAAAGCGTCCCCTCAGGAGGGAAATGGCAACATCGCTCTTCAAGAGTGTCTGGGCGGCAAAAGTACCGAGGGCGCAGATCACTTTCGGACGGATGGCCTCTAACTGCTTCACAAGAAAAGGCTCGCAGGCGGCGATTTCAACGGGCTCGGGATTACGATTTCCCGGCGGGCGGCACTTGAGAATATTACAGATATAGACATCCTGTCGCCTCAACTTCATGGCCTCGATGATTTTCGTGAGGAGCTGGCCCGCCCGGCCGACAAAAGGCCGACCCTGGGCGTCTTCATCAGCTCCCGGCGCTTCGCCTACAAAAACAAGCCCGGCTTGGGGATTGCCTTCTCCAAAGACGATGCTTTTTCTGCCGCCATGAAGCATACACCGCCGGCAATCGCCAAGATCCTTGCGAACACCGTTCAGAGTCATGAAATCGTTCTCACCGTTCAGGGGAGCGGTGATGTCAGGGACGGTAAACCGTCGGTACGGTCCCGGAACGAGTATTTGCGGCAAACCGGACGAATCCTCCGGCGCCGCTGACGCCGCATCCCCTTCTTGCATGCAAAAGGAACGAACATTCCCGGGCAACTCCCGGTCCGCCTCGATGTGAGAGCGCAGGGACCTGATCAGGACAAGCATCTCGTCTTTAGCTGCGTTTTGCATTTGTCAGTATCTTTACCCGGTCGAGAATCCGGTTGGCAATATCCATCTTATCCATCAGGGGGACCTCTTCCACCCCCCCCTGAGGATCAAGAATCTTGATGATATTGGTGTCGCCTTGAAAGCCTGCCCCCGCCTGATGGAGGTCATTGGCCACGATCAGATCCATGTTCTTCCCGAAGAGTTTGGCCCGGGCATTCTCAACGAGATCTTCCGACTCCATGGCAAACCCTACCAGAACCCTGTTTCCCTTCCTGGCGCCGATCTCGGCGATGATATCCGGATTTCTTTCCAGATTGAGGGTCAAGGGACCTTTCTTCTTTTTGATCTTGGATTCAGAAAGCACCGCGGGCCGGTAATCCGCCACGGCAGCCGCTTTGATGATCGCTGTGGTTCCCGCGAGGCGCGCCATCACGGCATCCCGCATCTCCATAGCGCTCACTACGGGGATGAAGTCAATCCCCGGGGGAACGGGCAGGGAAGATGGTCCGCTGACAAGAATAACCTCCGACCCTCTCCTGGCGGCCATTACCGCCAGGGCGTACCCCATTTTCCCCGACGAATAATTGGTAATGAAACGAACGGGATCAAAGGGCTCACGGGTAGGGCCGGCGGTGACGAGGATGCGTTCGCCCCGCAGGTCCTTATCCGTCCACGCCGACTCGACGGCCTCCACGATATCGGCGATGTCGGCCAATCTTCCCACTCCTTCCGTTTTGCAGGCGAGCTCTCCGTACCCCGGCGCCACGAACCGGACGCCGTGCTTCTTCAACTTAAGGATATTTTCCTGTACAATCGGATGGGTGTACATATTGTCGTTCATGGCCGGACAGACGACGACGGGCGCCTTGGCGGCCAGGAATACTGTGGACAGGAGGTCATCGGCAATCCCCGCCGCCATCTTGCCGATGATATTGGCTGTAGCCGGCGCGACGACCATCACATTTCCATACTCCGCCAGGGAAATATGGTTCATGTCGTAGTGCTCCTGGGAAAACATATCGCTGAAAACAGGGTTCCCCGAAAGGACCTGAAAGGTCAGGGGCGAGACAAATTCCCGGGCATGTCCCGTCATGATCACCTTGACGGACACACCTCTCTTTACCAGCGTCCTGGTCAGCTCGGCCGCCTTATAGACTGCAATACCCCCGGTTACCCCCAGAACAACGCGTTTCCCTTCAGTCATCTTTTATATTTCCTTATGAATGGTCTTTGAGTTAATCCATATTTTGAATATAGCAACTCTGCAAGGTAAGATCAATGAAAAGAGAGTATATTTTTTTACCCAAAGATTATCACGGCAATGAATAACGGTTAGCGGAACAGAACTGTTAACCACCAAGAAATATTTACCATTTTTTCTTGATATTGAATCAGTTTTTCTGTATTTTGGGATTGTCTGGTCGGTGGAGAACAGGCTCCTCCGCTGCGGAGGGATGAACGCGGCAACTCCAAGACAAGAAACAGGTCATGAGGTGTCAGCCTTGAACCTTCAACACCAATCCTATCCCTTTCCCTGGCGTATGGCGGTCATCTTTCTGATTGCCGCCGCCATAATCGCTGTCACCGGCTATTCCTATTACGAGAAACAAAAAGAAGACCTCCTGAAAGTTGGCTTTCACAAGCTTGCCGCTGTCGCTGATCTGAAGGTGAGCCAGTTTGCCAGTTGGCAGACGGAGCGGCAGGCAGACGCGGAAGTCCTGATGAAAAGGCCTTTCCTCATTGGCCGGATCCAGGAATACCTGAAGAATCCTGAGACGTCTCCTCGCCTCGGGCAGGAGATCCGCAATGACCTGCAGGTGGTAAAGGCTGCATACCATTACCAGGACATCATTCTCCTTGATCCGACCCTGCGGATTCATCTGGCCGCGGGCAACGGGGCGGTGAATGTCGGCGCCGTCACCCGCACTGTAGCGATCCGGGCGCTGGAAACAGGAAAGACGCTTGTTACGGACTTGTATCGTGACGAAAAGACCGGAAGGATCCAAATGGATTTCATCGCGCCCCTTGCAAGCCGCCGCGCCAAACATTCCCTGCCCGTCGGCGTATGCATCCTGCGTGTTGATCCCAATAAGTTTCTCTATCCCCTCATCCAGAGCTGGCCCGCACCGAGCGCCACGGCGGAGACACTGATCGTCAAGGCTGATAAAAAGGAGGTCGTCTATTTAAATGAGTTGCGCCATCAAAAGGATACGGCCCTGAGTTTGCGACATTCCATCAATGATCTGGATCTCCCCGCCGCCATGGCCGCCCGTGGCGTCACAGGCAACGTGAACGGCCGCGATTACCGGGGTAACAAGGTGATCGCCTCCATCCGGGCCGTCCCGGGATATCCCTGGCTTCTCATCGCCAAGCTTGACCGGGAGGAGGTTTTTGCCGATATGGCTGTCCGGGCCCGGTTGACGACGGTCCTCGTGGTCGCCCTGATCGCCGCGACGGCGATCGGCTTAGGTCTGTTATGGCGCCGCCGGGAGGCGCAGTTCTACCGGCGGCAATACGAAGGGGAACTCCGGCGCCGGGCCCTGACGAAACATTATGAATACCTGACAAAATATGCCAACGATATCATTCTCATGATGGATGAGGACTGGCTAATCACCGAGGTTAACGACCGGGCCATGGAAGTCTATGGCTATGAGCGGGATAAACTGATTGGGGCGAAGGTCTCGATGCTCCGCGACCCCGCCGCCATCCCCGAGATTACCGACCAGGTGGCTCGGATTGCCAGAGAAGGCGGTCTCGTTTACGAAACGCAGCACCGACGGAAAGACGGAACAATTTTTCCCGTGGAAGTGAGCGCCCGGCTGATTACCGTGGAAGAAAAGAATTTCTATCAAGCTATCATCCGCGATATAACCGAGCGCCGGGTGGCGGAAGAAAACCTGCAACAGAGCGAGGAACGTTATCGCAACATCTTCGACAATGCCGTGGAGGGGATCTTTCAGAGCACCCCCGGGGGGACCTACCTAACCGTCAACCCCGCCTTCGCCCGGATGTTCGGATTTGCCTCACCGGAGGAAATGATCACGGAAGTTCATAACATCCAGTTGCAACTCTACGTCCATCCGGAGGACCGGCAGCAGGTCAAGGAACTCCTGGCGACAGTGGGAATCATCCGGGGCATGGAAGTTGCCTTCAACACGAAAGAGGGAGGTTCGTTCTGGGGTTCCATCAATGCCAAGGCCATAAAGGATGCGGAGGGCGTGGTTCGTTATTTTGACGGGACCGTCGAGGATGTTACGGAACGTCGCAAGGCCGTGGATGACCTGCGAGAGAGCGAAACCCGGTTCCGCAACCTCTTCGCGCGGATGAGCAGCGCTGTGGCCGTCTATGAGGCGGTGGACGACGGCAACGACTTCGTCTTACGGGATTTCAACAGGGCGGCGGAGCGTCTGGAGAAGATCAAGAAGGAGGAACTTTTGGGCCGGCGGGTGACGGAGGTTTTCCCCGGCGTAAGGGATTTCGGTCTCTTTGCTGTATTTCAAAGGGTCTGGCTGACCGGATATCCCGAAGACTGTGCAATTTCTTTTTATCATGACAACCGGATTTCGGGCTGGCGGGAGAACCACGTCTATAAGCTGCCCTCCGGGGAGATTGTAGCGATCTATGATGACGTGACCGAGCGGAAACAGGCGGATGAAGAGATCCGGCGGCTTAACGAAGAACTTGAGGAGCGGGTCCGGGAGCGTACGGCCCAGTTGGAAAACGCCAACAAGGAACTGGAGGCCTTCAGTTACTCTGTTTCCCACGATTTGCGGGCGCCCCTCCGGGGCATCGACGGATTCAGCCAGGCAATACTGGAAGATTATGGAGACAGACTGGACGACATGGGCAAGGACTATCTGGGGCGGGTGCGGAGCGGCACTCAGCGCATGGGCCTGCTGATCGACGAAATCCTGAAATTATCGCGGGTGACAAGACTTGAACTGCACGAGGAAATGGTGGATTTGAGCGGCGCCATCCACAGCATAGCTGAGATGATCCGCCAGAACGATCCCCAGCGTATTGTGGATGTAATCATCGAGGATGGGGTCATCGTTCCCGGAGATAAATATCTCTTACAGATCGCCATGACGAATCTCATGGAGAACGCGTGGAAATTCACCGGCCGGCAGCGCCATCCCCGGATAGAATTTGGTGTGACATTAAAGAACGAAGAGGCCATCTATTTTATCAGTGACAATGGCGTAGGCTTCAACATGGCGTACGCCGACAAGCTTTTTGGGGCCTTTCAGCGACTCCATGGCGCTGATGAATTCCCCGGGACGGGAATCGGTTTAGCTACGGTCAAGCGGATCATCAACCGTCACAACGGTCATATCTGGGCAGAAAGTGAGTCTGGAAGAGGGGCAACGTTTTATTTCACCCTGCTGTCTTGACAGGCACTAAGTTTGTGATAAACGTAGCAACGATATCAAGATGGGTGACCGTTTACCGGCGCTCAATGACCTGATCGGGGGGGGGAGGCGTATGATTGATAAGATTATCCTGCTGGTGGAAGACAACCCGGACGATGTGGCCCTGACGCTCCGGGCCTTGCAAAGAAACAACATCCTGAATAAGGTGATTGTCGCCCGGGACGGCGAGGAGGCTCTGGATTATCTCTTCGGGACAGGCGCTCATGCCGCTGAAGGTCCGGCGGAGATGCCGGTTATAACCCTTCTGGATCTCAAGCTGCCGAAGATCGACGGCATCGGCGTTCTTAAAAGAATACGGGGGGACGAGCGGACAAAGCTTTTCCCCGTGGTGATTCTCACGTCATCCAATGAGGAAACGGATGTGATCAACGGATACAGTCTCGGCGCCAACAGCTACATCCGCAAACCTGTTGATTTCAACCAGTTCAATGAGGCGATTAAGCAATTGGGGCTTTACTGGCTGCTCTGGAACGAACCGCCGCCTCTGAAGCGGTGAGGAGAGAAGGCATGGTAAAGGAGATAGGGGTATTGATTGTCGAAGACGTGGAGGATGATGCCCTGCTCATGATCCGCGAATTATCCCGCGGCGGATACGCCCCCCGTTATAAAAGGGTGGAAACGGCTGAATCCCTGCGGGCCGCCTTGCACGAACAGCGCTGGGACTGTATCCTGAGCGACTACAAGCTGCCGCAATTCAACGGGTTGGAGGCCCTGGCCATTTTCAGGGAGACAGGCATCGATATCCCCTTCATCATCGTTTCCGGAACAATCGGAGAAGAAATCGCCGTAGCGGCCATGAAGGCCGGGGCCCACGACTACATCATGAAGGATCGGCGGCAGCGACTCGTTCCTGCCATTGAACGGGAGTTACGGGAGACGGCGATGCGCCGGGAAAAACGGCAGGCCGATGCGGACCTGCTCAGTGCGCAGCATCTTATGGCCGATATCATTGAGTTTCTCCCCGACGCTACCCTGGTTATCGACCTGGAAGGGAAAGTCATTGCCTGGAACCGGGCGATCGAAGAGATGACCGGGATCAAGAAGGCGGACATGCTTGGCCGGGGCGATTATGAATACGCCCTGCCCTTTTACGGAAAGAGGAGGCCGATTCTCATCGATCTGGCCCTTCATCCCCAACCGGAGATGGAAGATAACTACACGTATATTAGGCGGTCAGGTGAGATACTTTTCGGCGCCTCTTTCACACCGAATCTGCCGGAAGGAAAGGCTCATCTCTCGGCAACGGCCTCCGTACTCCGTAATGCCGACGGTGAGATCACCGGCGCCATCGAATCCATCCGGAACAATACGGAGCGGAAGCAACTGGAAGATGCTTTAAGAGATTATGCGAATGAAATCAGCGATCTTTATAATAACGCTCCCTGCGGTTATCATTCCCTGGACCCGGACGGTGTATTCCTGCGTATCAATGATACGGAGCTGAGGTGGCTCGGCTATGGGCGGGACGAAATTGTGGGCAAGAAGAAGGCCGGCGACCTGATGACACCGGAAAGTCTGGAAGCTTTTGAAAAGAACTTCGTCATCTATAAAAAACAGGGATGGATAGCGGGTGTTGAATACGATCTGGTCCGCCGGGACGGCTCCATCCTGCCCGTGATCGTTAATGCCACGGCGATAATGGACGAAGACGGCCGTTTGATCATGAGCCGCTCAACGCTCTTTGATAACACTGACCGCAAGCAGTTGGAGCAAGAGCGGCAAGAGAGCTTCGAACGTATGAGAAAGACCCTGGATGGAACAGTTCAGGCCATCGTATCCGTAGTAGAGGCGAGGGATCCATATACGGCCGGTCATCAGCGGCACGTAGCGGATCTGGCCGCTGCCATTGCCGCGGAAATCGGTTATAAAAGCGATCGAATCGAGGGCATCAGGATGGCTGCCGCCATCCATGATCTCGGCAAAATATCCGTTCCCGCCGAGATCCTCAGCAAGCCGACGAAATTGTCCGATGTCGAGTTCAAACTGATAATGTTGCATAGCCAGACAGGTTTCGAAATTCTCAAGGACATCGTCTTTCCCTGGCCAGTCGCCAAAATCGTTCTCCAGCACCATGAAAGGATCAACGGCTCCGGTTATCCCCAGGGCCTAAAAGGGGAAGAAATCCTTCCTGATGCGCGGATTCTGGCGGTGGCTGATGTAGTGGAAGCTATCGCCTGCCATCGACCCTACCGACCCGCCTGGGGGATTGATAACGCCCTCGCTGAAATCGAAAACAATAAAGGCATTCTTTATGACCCGGAAATTGTTGACGCCTGCCTGCGGTTATTCAGACAAAAGGACTATAAAATAGAATGAGGTTGCCATGAAGACATACAAGATTTACTTTTTTTCCATATTTGCGTTAATTGTCTGCGTTTCATCATGGTGGTTTTTCGCCACGATTGGGGAAATCGGCAAGCCGCAGATCCAGATGATGCAGGATATACGCAGTATCGGACAGCGCACGGTTCTGGAGGTCGCCTTTTCGGACAGCGGCAGCGGCCTGAAGAACTCTACGATAACCCTTACCCAGGACAATCAGCCCCGTATCCTCTCCAACCTGCAGTACAAGGGGAAGAAGACCAATCGCAACGCCGTTTCGATACCTGTTGATCCGGTCGCACTGAGGCTTCATGACGGTCCGGCCACCCTGACCATCGCCGCCGAGGATCAGGCGGTCTGGAAAAATTCGACGTCTGTAACCAGAATGGTAAACGTCGATGTGGTTCCTCCCCAGATCTTTCTCCTCACACCGGTGAATCACATCAATCCGGGTGGAACCTGCATGCTTCTGTTCAGGACATCGAAATCCGTGCCTGTTTCCGGGGTCCGCGTCGATGACCGCCTCTTCCCCTCCTATCCGGTGATGATCAATAACAAGCCCTGTCAATTAGTCTATTTCGCCCTGCCGATCCAGGCGGCGTCCCGGACAACACCAATCAAGGTTTACGCCCGCGATCAGGGGGGAAATGAAACGGTTCAGTCCGTACCCTATCTCCTCCTCAAAAAGAAATTCCGGGACGACAAAATGTCCACATCCGATTCCTTCCTACAACAAAAAATGCCGGAATTTGTGGCCCAACACCCGGCTCTGGCGGGGAAACCGCTCATCGATGTCTTTATCTATGTGAACAGCATCTTGCGGGAAGAGAATTTCCGTACAATCCAGGACATCTGCAAGAAATCCGAACCGCGGCAACTCTGGGAAGGAACCTTTCTCCGGATGAAAGACGCCTCTCCCATGGCCCAGTTCGGCGACCACCGCACTTATGTCCACAACGGAAAAATTATCGGGGAAAGTACGCACTTAGGTGTTGATCTCGCCTCTACGGCTAACGCACCCATCGAAGCCGCCAACGGCGGCGTAGTGGTATACGCCGGTTATCTCGGCATCTATGGCAATATGGTCATGATCGATCACGGTTACGGATTGACCAGCCTATATGCCCATCTGTCCAATATTGACGTGAAAAACGGACAGGCCGTCAAAAAGGGGGAGGCGCTTGGGAAAAGCGGCCTTACCGGTTTGGCCGGAGGAGATCATCTCCACTTCTCAATACTTGTCGGTGGGCAGTTTGTCAATCCCACCGAGTGGTGGGACCCCCATTGGATCCAGGATAACGTAACGAGGAAGATGCAGGTTTCCTTCTAATTCCGATTCTGAATCAAAGCGCTATCTTCGTTGGCATCGGCAATCGGCTCCTCGACGTATGAAAAATACGCCTGCGTCGCCTCTGCCTTGCCGCCTTGATTTCATCTTTGATTTAGAATCGGAATAATTTCGATGGCTTCGTAAAAAGATCCGCAGGCAAGGCGCGCAAATTCTTCGGAATGAGGCGTACTTGGCGTACGACGCAGTGACGAAGGATGCAGCGCAACGCAGCATCCGGACTTTTTACGAAGCCGTCAGCTTTTGCCGATATCCCGGTGGTTAACCTGGACATTATAGTCCTTATCGGAGAGATAGGCGGCGAGTTCATTGGCCATCGCCACGGACCGATGTCTGCCCCCGGTACAACCGAGGGCGATATTGAGCCGCACCTTTCCCTCCTTTTCATAAAGGGGCAGCAGAAAAGACATCAGGGCAAAAAGCTTTTCGATAAACATTTCACCCGTTTCCGAAGCCAGGATGTACTCTCTCACCCCGGGATGGTGTCCGTCGTGATTCTTAAGGGATTCCACAAAGTAAGGATTTGCCAGGAAACGTACATCGAGAACAATATCCGCGTCGACAGGCAACCCATAGCGGTAGCCGAAAGACGTCACATGGATCATGAGTCTCTTTTCCGCTGTTGAAGACAGGAACATCCTCTGTACGGCATCCTTCAGTTGATGAACATTATATGACGTGGTGTCGATGACCTTGTCGGCCATCAGTTTCAAGGCGGAGAGCTTTTCTCTTTCGAGGCTGATTCCTTCCCTAACCGATCCCTTTATCGCCAGGGGATGGGATCTCCTGGTTTCACTGAAGCGGTGCAACAAGGCGTCGTCAAAGGAATCCAGGAACAGGATCTCGATAGTATAGCCCCTGTCTTTGAGTCTCTTGAAGATGCGGGGATACTTTTCCAGAAAACCCTGCTCCCTTAGATCCATGACCATGGCTACTTTGGAGATCTTCTTAGCAACTTCAGACTGGATTTCCAGAAATTTAGGCAATAGAACGATTGGTAAATTGTCCACACAGAAAAAACCAATATCCTCAAGGGCCCGCAATGCCGTGCTCTTTCCTGATCCTGATAGTCCTGTAATAACTACTATCTGCACTAACTCACGCCCCTGCTTTCATCTCAAAATGTACCCCAATACGAATGAATTCATTGATCTAAATATTCCCTCCCCTTCAAGGGGATGGGTTTGCGAAGCATTTTCGCTCCCCTTTGCGACAACAAGCCGTCTTGAGAGTTTCACCTCCCGTGTCGAGCCGGACGCGACTCAGGATGTCATCAACTGTGCGGGCCGTATCCGTGCTAACCTTGACATGGACACATGGTATCTCAGCCTGTGTCATCCCCAGCACGCGTTCCGCAGTTAATCCTTTTTTCTTAAGTTTTTCAAGTTTTTTAGTAAGCTCAATAACAATGTCCACCCTGGTCTCACCGGCTATACTGATTGTTGGTAAAGACCGGACATCAATAATGCCCTGCCCTCGCAAATGTATAAGGTTGCGGATTTTTTCGTGGGCCTGTCCGGAGATGGCCCGATCCGTAAGGCGGTTCAGCACGACAATATCGTCAGCAATCCAGGCGCCCCCCCTTTTTGATATTTCCAAGGCGCAGGTCGTTTTTCCGACACCGCTTTCCCCAGCCAGGAGAATACCCACCCCTTCCCACTGCACAAAACACCCGTGCACGGTGGTACATGTTCCAGCTTCTTCTCTTTTCATGGTATTATACGGGGCAGGCTCTAACCTTCCCCTTGAAGGGGAAGGAAACTATAACGTAATGGGATCGATAAGACTGTAGGGTGGAACAAGCGAAGCGGTTCCACCAATAATATGTATGGTCTTGGTGGATGCGCTTCGCTTCATCCACCCTACTCCTGATATTCTCATCCTTCGTTGTGCCCGCGCTGGGCATGGATGTTAATTAGGGACAGAGCCCATATTCTTTTTTGCTTAACAGCCATCGTCCTTGTCGATGATGATTCGGTATATTTCATCCCGGGATGTAGCTGCCAGCAGATCCTTGCGAAATGTCGCGTCCTTAAGCATCCGGGAGAGTTTGGCAAGCATTTTCAGGTGCTGACCCGCGGCATTTTCCGGCGCCAGAAGCAGGAAAAACAGATGCACCGGCTTTCCATCCATGGCATTGAAATCTAATCCCCCGTGGCTTCGTCCGAAAGAAATAGCCAGGGTATCTATAATATTCAGCTTGCCATGGGGGATGGCAATACCGTCGCCAATGCCGGTGCTCCCCAATTGTTCCCGCTCCAGGAGGACACTAACGGTCTCCTCCTGGTTATAGTCAGTGCGTTCACCTAAAACGACATCGGCCAATTCCTTAAGTACATCCCCCTTGGTTCGTGATGCCAGTTGTTCAAGAATAAAGTCCTTTTTCAAAACCCCAGCAATTTTCATTTACTTTACCTGAAGATCAACTTTTGGTTTCGATAAGGACGTAATTGCCGTCATCCCGTCGATAGATAACGGATACATTCTCCGTAGCAGCATCACGAAATATGGTAAAGAGGTTCCTGGAGGCCTCCAGCTCCATAATCGCATCGTCGTGGGACATTGGTTTCAGAATGATTTTCCTGGTTTCCACAATCCTCGTCTCGTTTGCATCCTCACCATCCACCCCGGAAGTCTCAGTAAACTGGGCATCGCCTGTCTTAGCCCCGGCGCCTTTGTGAACGCGCATCTTCTCGCGGTGCTTTTTCAGTTGACGCTCAATTTTTTCCACTGCCTCATCAATGGCCAGCGCCATCTCCTTTGCCTCTTCCCTGGTATTAACGTTCATGCCGTTATCCATAAGATTGATCTCGGCAACATTCCGGAATTTCTCAACGGACAGAACTACCCTCACCTCAACCGGACGGTCGATGTACTTTTTCAGCTTACCAAGCTTCTCTTCCACATAATTCTTGAACCATTCTTCACCCTCTGTATTTCTGAAGGTCACAGAGATCTTCATAGTGTTCCTCCCCATGGATTTTTACTCGTAAAAGGTTTTGAGCTATATTGACGTCATCGTAAAAAGTCAATAACTTTTTTACAATCAAAAGTATTTTTTCCTTCGCGATGATGGCAGGATATGCATCATTTCCCTATATTTGGCCACAGTGCGCCGGGCAATATTGATACCAGACAAGGCCAGGAGCTCGACGATTTCACTGTCGCTGAGGGGTTTTTTATGATCTTCCCCACTGATCACTTTCTTAATTTCTTCCTTGACGCTTTTGGATGCGATATTTTCTCCGCCGTCGTTTTTTGAAATGCCGCTGCTGAAGAAATATTTCAATTCAAAGAGGCCGGCCGGGGTTTGCATATACTTGTTGGTAACCACCCTGCTGATCGTCGATTCATGCATGTCAACATCCAGCGCAATGTCTCTCAGCACCAGCGGCCTTAAGTAATTGATCCCTTTATCGAAAAAATTACGTTGATAATTTACGATGCTTTCCGCCACCCGATAGATCGTCTTCTGCCGCTGCTGGATGCTCTTGATGAGCCAGGTTGCTGACTGGACCCTCTCCTTGATGTACTTCTTGCCCGTATCGGCCTCTTTGCCACCGTCAAGACCCCCCATGATTTCCTTGTAGAAATTACTGATCCGCAACCTTGGCATCCCGTCGTCATTAAGGACAATCTTGTATTCATCACCGGATTTATAAACAAATACGTCGGGAATGATGGTCTGAACTTTCTCCTCCTGGTAAATGCTTCCCGGTTTCGGATCCATATTGCTGATCACCATGACCGCCTGCAAGACTTCATCAATGGTAACCTTCAACTTTCTTACGATCTGGGCATAATTCTTCGTTTCCAGATCTTTGAGATGATCCCGGATGATCTTTTCCACCAGCGGGTTTGCCTCGCCAAGGAGGCGGGCCTGAATCAACAGGCATTCTGTGAGATTTCGAGCGGCAATCCCCGGTGGATCGAAAGACTGCACCTTTTCGAGAACCGTCTCCACGGCGCCGCCTTCAACTTGCTCCTGCGCGGCGATTTCCTCTATCGTGGCCTGGAGGTAGCCATTTTGATCAAGGTTGCCGACAATTTGTTCTCCTATCCGCATCTCGACGTCACTCAAAGGCAAAAATTTCAATTGCCACATGAGGTGGTCGGTCAGAGATGCGGTTCTCGTCAGCAGATTATCCCATGAAGCGCCTTCTTCGTCCGCCCGCTGATAGGTAACGCCCATCGGACCATAGTCTTCGAGATAGTTGTTCCAGTCGAAATCCTCCCGGCCATCACCTTCTCCGGTGACTTCCACGGTATGATCAACGGACTTGATCTCCTCCGTTTCCAGGGTTCGCAAGTTGTCGCTTTCCGCCAGGCTTTCATCGACAACAATATCTTCACCGCCGGAAATTTCCTCGAGAAGGGGATTTTCCTCCATTTCCTGATTGATCATGTCGACCATCTCCAGCCTCGACAGTTGCAGGAGCTTGATAGCCTGCTGAAGCTGCGGCGTCATGATCAGTTGCTGGGAAAGTTTCAGACTCTGTTTCAGTTCAAAAGCCATGAATATTAATCCTTAAAGACAGAAATCTTCACCGAAATAAATCTTTTTAGCCAGATCGGAGGAAGCAATCGTATCCGGATCTCCCTCCACCAGAACGCTCCCCTCGTTCACGATATACGCGCGATCACACACAGAGAGAGTTTCCCGGACATTATGATCGGAAATGACCACGCCGATGCCCTTTGCCTTTAGTTTATATATGATCTTTTGAATATCTGCAACTGCAAGTGGATCGATGCCGGCAAAAGGTTCGTCCAGAAGGATATATTTCGGCGAGGTGACCAGGGCTCTGGTTATCTCCACACGCCGCCGCTCGCCTCCGGACAGGGAATAGGCCGGGTTGTCGGCAAGACCGGTCAAATCCAGTTCGCCAAGGAGGGAATCCAATCGCTCTTTTCGCTGCCCTCCATCCATGTCCAGAGTCTCCAGAATCGCCAGTATATTTTCGGCAACGGTAAGTTTGCGGAATATTGACGGTTCCTGGGGAAGATAGTTAAGCCCCTTTTTCGCACGGAGATACATTGGATACTTGCTGATGTCTTCCCCGTTGAGGATGATGCTCCCGCCATCGGGACGGATCAGCCCGACAATCATATAAAAGGTCGTTGTCTTGCCGGCGCCGTTGGGTCCGAGAAGCCCGACCACTTCCCCGGGGAAGATGTTGATATCAATGTTATTGACAACCCTCCGGCCTCCGTAAATCTTCACAAGTCCTCTTGCTATGAGTTGTCCCATATCCATCCGGCAATCCTATTTCTTCTGTTTGCCTTCTTCGGCGGGATAAATCGTGGCTGTCACTCGCTTCTTTTCTGTGGCTTCCACAATCCCCCTGTTTTCATTGAGGAGAACCGTAATCCGGTCGCCCTTGACGACATTGGGCCCCTCCCGCATCACGGCATTGCCGGACACGATGATCTTTTGATCATCCTGATAATATACCGCCTCATCGCCGGTTACGATCCTTTTGAGCTGGGTGATCCGCACCGGCCCCTTGGCCTCGATCCGATCAAGATCACCCCCCTGGCCGACGCTCGCTGTTGCCGATCCGTTGCCTTCATCGGCCCCCTTTTTATAATAAACGAGGAGCTTGTCCGACCGGATTACCTTATCGCCCGACACGGCGACGGCATTCCCGGCAAATACGATCAACCGCTGATCATTGAAGGCCTCCAGGGTATCAGAGGTTATATGGACGGGCTGTTTGGGAGCGGACAGCTTGGAAGCAGGCTGTTTAGGAACAGACGGCACGGAGGCGGGAGGATTGGAAACGGACGTTCGGGAAGCAGGCGCGGGCTCCTTCGCCGCCGCCTGAAGTGCGCATATCAAGACCAAGCATACAGCCGGCAAAATGATTCCTAATGTGGTGCGGTAGATTCTCGTCATGGGTATTCCTATTTCTTTGGTTTGATCAGTGCGTCCACACGGGACATAATTTTGACATGCCTTTTGTTGATATCAATACGCATGCCTTTCCCCTTTAGCAGCGTTGTATTATTATCCAGCGTCACATTCGAATCCGTGGATATTATCTTGTCCCGGTCGGAATAACGAAGGACATCCATTGTTATCCGATCCCCCTGGTCAGAGAGAATCACGACATCCCCTGTTACGTCCAGGTCTTTTGTCGTTGTCCAGAAACGTCCTTTGTTTCCGGTCATGACAAATGTCCGCCCATCGGAGGGGATCATTTTCACGACCACCTGATCGAAAAGCGCAAGATTTTCCTTCCGTACATAGGTTACTGTTTTTGCTCTTATTTCCCACTTAGAACCGTCTGCGGATATGTCCGTGTAAAGAACGTCGCGGACCTGCATATCCACATGATCGGGCAAAACCTTGAGAACCGTTTTGCCCATTTCTTTTCCCTGTTCCCAGAGGAAAAGCAATATGGCGAAAACCGCGACCAGGATCAGCGCCACGACTACGAGGACAGGTTTCTTCATTTCAGGAGAAATACCTCTCCATCAGTCGTTCCCATTTGCCCTGTCCCTTGAGGAGGAGATCGCAGACCTCCCGGACGGCGCCCCGGCCGCCGTTTCTCCGGGTCACATAGTCGGCAACCTCCTTCGCCTCATCCACGGCGTCGTTAACTGCCACCGCAAAACCGACCCTCTTCAGGAGGGGAATATCCACAATATCGTCGCCCATATACGCCGTTTCCCGGGCCGTAAGTTTCCTTCTTTCCAGGACTTCTTCGAAAACCTTCACCTTGTCCCATATCAACTGATGAACTTCCTGAACCCCAAGATCCTTGGCGCGGTGCTCAACAACCGCAGATTTCCGTCCCGTGATCCAGACCACATCGATACCGCAGCGTGCCAGGACTTTCAAGCCGTGTCCATCCTTCACATCGAAAAACTTGGTTTCCTGGCCCAGGTCATTCATCACAATCCGGCCATCGGTCAAAACGCCGTCCACGTCCAGGATAAGCAGACGAATCGGCTGGATCTTATCGATCAGGTTTGGTGGTAATTGAATGGTCATAATTCTCCGTTTGCCTTTAATATGCGATCAATCTTCATGAGCGTATTCAATAACTTCTCAAGGTCCGTCAGGCGCAGGGAGTTAGGACCGTCGCACAGGGCGGCTTCAGGATGGGAATGAACCTCGAAAAAAAGGCCGTCCACGCCCGCGGCCACCGCGGCCCTTGCCAGGTAGGGAATCATCTCCCGCTGCCCGCCGGAGGCCGTTCCCATGCCTCCCGGCAACTGCACGCTATGGGTTGCGTCAAAAATGACCGGATACCCAAAGGTCCTCATGATCGGTAGCGACCGCATGTCCGCCACCAGGTTGTTGTAGCCGAATGAGGCGCCCCGCTCCGTAATCATGAGGCCTTCCATACCGGCCGCCTCAACTTTTTCAATGATATTTTTCACATCCCAGGGCGCAAGAAATTGTCCCTTCTTGATATTGATAACCCTTGCCTTTTGGGCCATTTCCATGATGAAGTCCGTCTGTCGGCAAAGGAAGGCGGGTACCTGCATCACATCAAGGACTTCCGCTGCGGACTGAATTTCCTCGAAACGATGGACATCAGACAGGATAGCGACTTGAAAATCACTTTTTATCCTGGCCAGGATCTCCAGCCCCCGGAGGGCTCCCGGTCCCCGGTAACCCGTCAGGGAGGTCCGGTTGGCCTTATCATAAGAGGCCTTGAAGACGAAAGGCATGTTCAGCCGCTCAGTAAGTTCCTTAAGGAATCCGGCTATATCCCTCGTTTTTTTCTCATCCTCGATTACACAGGGACCGGCAATGAGCATAAAGGGGTTGTTGCCGCCGATTACCGCCTTACCTATCCGGACATTTTTCATTGAAAATTCTCCCTCATATCAATGAATTAATTTTATTTCAGTATCACTCCCCTTCAAGGGAATGGTTAGAGCCTGCCCCGTACTTGATACGGGGGTGGGGATGGGGTTATTGCTTCCCTTTTATCCCCCCCTTGCAACGGCAATCCGTCACGAATGTTTCCGGCCCTACGACTCCTCCTGATGCTGATCCTGCATGATCTTGATCTTCAAGGCGGGTATTCTTCTTGCCGCCCGGGCCGATTCGGGATTGATTTCATATGCCTTTTGATAGGCTTTGAGGGCTTCCTGAGGCAGCCCCTTCTTTTCATAAGCCTCCCCGAGACTTGAATAAACTGCATCGTCTTCGCTGTCATATCGCAAGGACAACCTGTACATCTCAATCGCCATGTCCACATTGCCTTTAGCGCCGTAGGCCCGCCCCAGGGTTGCATAGGGGGTCGCCTTCTTCTTGGTGGCGGACAACAGCTTCTTTGACACCCTGATTGCGTCATCATATCTTTTTTCACGCATATAGGAATCAGCCAGCGTATTTAATACATTATCGTTGGGATTGGTCGCCGCGTACTTTTCGAAATTTGCGGTGGCTTCTTTCTTCTTTCCCAGCTTGGTGTAGGTCAGGGCAAGATTATAGTAAACCTGAGGGTTTCGAAAACCGGCCTTCAGTGCCTTTTCATATCTGTCCGCCGACGTTTTATAGACCTTCACCTCCCCATAGGCAAACCCGAGGTTCGCATAGACGGGACCCTTATTCTTGACCTTTGGGAGTGATTTTTCGTAGAGTTTGATCGCCTGATCGTAATTTTTGTTTTTCATCTCCATATCGGCAAGCCTCATGGCCGCGTCGGCATCATCCGGCTTCATCTCCAGCACCTTGCGATAGTGGGTGGCCGCTTGCTGAGTCTTTCCGGATTTCTCCAGTGCTGCCGCGAGGTTGAACTGAATGACCGGGTCTTTTGGATGCAAGCTCAGCGCCTTTCGGTACTGTTCTATTTCCTGGGCGGAGCCCCCCTTGTTGCCGTAAGCCATACCCAAATTTGCCAAAGCCGTCGCGTTCCGGGGCTGTCGTTTCAGCATTTCCTTGTACCACTTGATCGCCTCGTCCTGCTTGCCTGCCTTGAGATTCGCGTTCGCCAGGGCAAGGACGATTTCATCGGCGGCAGGATTCTTGTTCAGGGCGTTCTGGTACTCCGCAATGGCTTCTTTCCTTTTATTTGTCGCTTCGTAAACCTGACCCAGCTGGTAATGGACGGCGCCGTCCTCCGGATTGATCTGCAGCGCCTGCTGATAAGCAGTCAGGGCTTTAGACCAGGCGCCCATGGCCGCGTAAGCCATGCCCATGCTTGCGTACAGATTTGGATCGTTGGGCTGGATTACGAGCAACCGCCGATAAACACCGATCGCCTGCTCATAATTCTTCTGGCTCTGATAACAGCGGGCTAATTCTTTCAAGGCTCCCGCATCGTCAGGCTTCAACTTCAATACCGCCTTATATTCTTCACTTGCCTCACGAATCATTCCCTGGCGATAGTAAATCCCGGCCAGCACTTTTCTGATCCCCGCGTCTCCCGGATTTGTGGCTATGGCCTGCTTCAGATAGTCGATCTGCTGTCTCTCACTGCTCGATCCCTGGGCATACCGCAGCCAATCCTGAGGCATAATTGTAACTTTTAGAGGAATTGTCCCAATGTCCTTATCCAGGTAACGGACATGAATACGGTAATCAGTATTGACCGTTTCAGTGGCGCCCCGGCGGCCCTGCTTCATGACCCGATCGACAAATTCGATCCCCTTCATGAGGACCTGGAAATCATTGCGCCTTCCCGTGCCGTCAACACCCACGGTAATTCCCTTCCCCCGCAGGTCGTCGGAGGCTACGCCGGTAATAATGAATTCGTCCTTGTAGGTTATCTCGAATGAATCCCGGGGATTGAGGCGATAAACTTTCCCGTTTTTTTCGATATCCAGGTGATAAAATCGCGGCTCCTGGCCGAAAATTGTAAAAGCGGCAAAATTTTTCACCCTCCCAAAGCCGGCGGCAAGGGAGTTGAAACGATTGGGAAAGACAGTTGCCAACCCCCACGCCAGGCCGGCCAGCACCACCATGAGTCCGGCCAGGGCGGACAGGGCAAGGGCCCAGCGTCTATATTTTCTGTAATCGGCAGGTTTTTTCCGCTTGCGAATAAAGTCTGTTTCCATCTACCTCAAACTCTCAACCTTTCAACTTCTCGGATGAAATTTTTTATGAACGGCCTTCAGTCTTTCTCTGGTGACATGGGTATAAATCTGGGTCGTCGCGATGTCGGCGTGGCCCAGCATTACCTGCACCGCCCTCAAATCAGCACCCCCTTCCAGGAGATGGGTGGCAAAGGTGTGGCGAAAGGTATGGGGATGCACCTTGTCTTCCAGACCGGCCGAACGGGCGTATTTCTTAACCAGTTTCCACAACCCCTGCCTGCTGAAAAGCCTGCCCGATCTGTTTAAGAACAGGATATTGCTCGGCTTTCCCTTGACAAGATCGCTTCTCGCTTCCTCCACGTAGCGGCGCAGCAGGTCATATGACGACCTCCCCACCGGCACCACCCTTTCCTTCCTTCCCTTCCCCATCACGATCACATAACCTGCCTGCCAGTTGATGCTGTTCATGGACAGATTAACCAGCTCCGAAACCCTTAATCCCGCCGCGTACATCAATTCGAGAATCGCCGCATCCCGGACGGCGGTCGAGTTAGCGAGTCCAGGCTGTTCCAGCAGGCGGTTCATATCCTGGGGGCTGAGAACATCGGGAAGACGCATCCACGCCTTCCCCCGCAATAAATGGTCAACGGGGCTTACAACCTTGCATCCCTGCTTCAGGAGGAATTTATAAAAACCGCGGATGGCCGCCAGGGAACGGTTCACGGAATTAGCCGCCAGCCCGCTGCCCCTGAGATCGGATATGAAAGCCATCACATCTTCCGGGGTTACCGTTTCCGCCCTCTCTCTTTCCCGTCCCACCATGAAGTTGGCAAAACGGATAAGATCCCTGCTATACGCCTCCAGGGTGTGGGGCGAAGCTCCCTTTTCCACCGTCAGATAGTCAAAATAAGTTTCCAGCAGCTCCTTCACGTCTTTTTTGTAGCCTAAATCAAGGCCGGACGCAAAGCTTTTTTCTGACTCCTTGATTGTTGACTTATAACCGGATTATTGTCATAAGTACTTTTATAAGAGGAAATCATATGAACATTTTTTCTATTAAAACCTCTGCCCGGTTTGAAATGATCGATATAACGAGACAAATACGGGATATCATTCGGGAGGCCGGCGCCGGGAGCGGCTTTTGTCATGTCTTTGTGCCTCACACCACCGCGGCGGTGACGATCAATGAAAACGCCGATCCCGATGTACCCAGAGATATCATCAGTATCCTGGACAGGCTGATTCCCCTGCACGGCCCCTACCGGCATGGCGAAGGCAACTCGGCGGCCCATGTCAAGGCCTCCCTGATAGGGGCGTCGGAAACCATCCTGATTGAAAATGGTCAGCCGGTGCTCGGAACCTGGCAATCAATCTTTTTCTGCGAGTTTGACGGTCCCCGAATGCGCAAGGTCTTTGTAAAACTATTCGCAGCCCCATGACAACGGATGCATCCAAGACCATCGTCAGCGCCGAAGAAAAAAAGCGGATTCGCTGGATTGTCTTCAGCGTTGCCTTCGCTGTTTTTATGGTCCGTCTGGACAGTTATATCGTCGTCATTTCCCTGCCCACCCTTGCCCGCTATTTCCAGGTCGGAACAAACGAGGCGTCCTGGGTCATCCTCTCCTATCTCCTGGTCATGACGGGCGCCACCCTGATTATCGGGAAGCTGGTCGACCGGGTCGGTTTAAAGAAGATATTCGTCTGGGGGTATGGATTATTTACCCTCGGCTCGCTGCTTTGCGGACTCGCACCGACGATCTACCTGTTAGACGCCGCCCGCTGCGTCCAGGGCGCCGGCGGCGCCATGATGATTACGAGCGGCATGGCAAGCATTCCCCATTATCTTCCCAAGAACATTGCCGGCTGGGCCTTCGGGATCTGCTCTTTGGCCAACTCCCTCGGCATCATGGTCGGGGCGCCACTCGGCGGTCTCATCACCGGTTTTCTCAGCTGGCACTGGATCTTTCTGATCAATGTACCGGTGGGAATTCTGGCGATTGTGATCGTGAAAAGAAAACTGCCCGCCGATCAAAAGCGGCCGTCCGTTGCCGAGGGACAAACATTTGACGCCTCCGGTTCCATCTTGAGCTTCATCGGCCTTACCGCCCTTGTCTTCGCCCTGAGCCGCGGCAATGACGAAGGCTGGCAGTCGGGACTCATCCTCGCCGCCTTTGCTGTTGCGGCGACATGCTTGCTCGCCTTCTATTTCCGGGAACGAAGCGCCCGCGACCCCATTCTGAACCTGAAAATCTTCCATAACCGGGATTTTTCGTTCGCAATTCTTACCACTTTGGTCGCCCTGATGCTCCTGGCGGGGGGCAACTTTCTCATCCCCTTCTATCTGGAACTCATCAAGGGTTTGGGGCCCGAACATGTCGGAGCGTTGGTAATGATCTATTCGGTGGTGTATATGCCCATCGGCCCTGTCGCCGGCAGGCTCTCCGACCGCATCAATCCCCGTAGTCTCTGCACCATCGCCATGTTTTTGGCCTTCCTTTCCTGCCTCGTCTTTACCATGACCCTGCCCTTGCCGGGACTGTTTCCGGCGGTGCTTTATCTTGTCCTTTTGGCGATCTCCTACGCCCTGTTCTTCCCGGCCAACAACCATCTGGTCATGGCGCTGGCCCCGGAGGAAAGCCAGGGGTCGGCCTCGGCAATATACACGAACACCATGAACGTGGGGATGGTCCTGGGGGTGTGTCTCTTTGAGGGTGCTTTTTCCCAGGCCCTGCCGAAAGGTCTTTCAACCATGAGCCTGAATCCGGAAGCCATTCACCCTTATCTGGCCTCCGTGGTCGGGGCCTTCCAATTCGCTTTCATCGTCGGCGCTTTCTTCAGCCTCCTCGCCTTTTTCCTCTCCTTTTACTCCGGACGCCACTCTGCGGCAGTCCACATAAAGCAATGACGAAATTCCCGACGAAACTATTCATTCAAAGAGATCAATTTTGACGGAATTCTCTCCACCGCCGATCATCTGTTTTCCACTGTAGAGAGCTTTGGACACTGGTATTATTGCCGGGGTCGCGACAAGGGAACGGGCAGTCACTTAATTATCCCATCCTCTTCAAGGGGAGGCTTAGGGGGGGATGGGTCTCACATTTTCATACCCCTTTGTGACGGCATGCCGTCATGAGAGTTTCATCTGATCTTACAGAGCGCCCGTGATGTTGAAGGCCGCCCAGTAGTAGGGGTGGCTGTAGTCCTTCGAGCGGATCATCTTCATTTGCGCCCGTCGCAACGCCTCCGTCATTTCCATCGCCTTGATGTTGGCGTAGAAGTCCTTCATCAAGATAGACGTCGCCTCATCACTGATACTCCAGAGACTGCCGAACACGGAGTTGGCGCCGGCGTATATGAACGCCCTCGTCAACCCCAGCACTTCGTCTCCCCGGCTGATCTTCCCCAATGCGGTCTGGCAGGCGCTCGTCACCACCATATCGGCGTTTATGTTCATGTCAAATATCTCACCAACTTGCAGTTGACCGTCTTCCCCGCCGCCGGGAGCGAGATAGAGGCACGAGGAAAGAGAATCAGCCGCCTTGAACTCCCCGTGGGCGGCAAAGTGCAGAATGTCATACCGTTGGGCCTCTTTCTTGACCATCGCCTCCGTCGCCTGACCCCTCTTGTACACCGACGCCTGAGGGAAGATCTCCCTGATCATGTCCACCTCCGCGCCGGCCGCGGGCAGGTCCATCTTCGCATCGCCCAGGTCCGGGTTGCCGACGGCCAAAATCGTGTAACGATCCTTTTTCTGTGTCTTGCGCAGATACTCCAGAACCGACAGGCTGGGCAGGTAGCTCAGGGAATATTTCTCGACAAGATAGCGCTTGCCGTCGTGCAGGGACTGGAAGGGAAGATAATTGAGGATGTCATAGGGAACGATGCAAATCTTCTTCGTCTTGATCGACTTCTCCACCGGCGTTATCAGAAGCCGGTACGCCTCCCGCTGGAGGGCGGTAAAATCGGCGGTTTCTTTTTCTGCTATGGCAATTCCCCGCTTTGTCGAGTCCAGATAGAGACTCCTGCGATACTGCTCGATCAGCTTGCGAAGCTTATCTTTGGAAAGATCCTGCCTCAAAGCGGTGATGTTATTCTTGTCGATGACCCAGATGTAAAGTTCTTTCTCCGACTGGTAGTATTCCACCACCGTGGTGTCAAGAGGAATGAGTTTCTGGAGCTGCTCCACGGATACGGGGACTATGTTGGCAACGACCCCGAACTTTTGATCGGCGTCCGACGCCTGTTTGAGGACGGCCTTGCAATTTTCCATCTTCTTGCCCAGTCGCGAGTCCTTGTCATAGAACGACCTTACCTTGATCCCGGACTGCTCGGCAGCCTTCATCATGTCCGCCTCCAAGACAGCCAAGGCGCCGAGGGTCTCGTTTGCACGCTGGATCATCAATGACGCTGACACCCCTTTGGCGCCGAGTCTCTTGTTTCCCAGATCATCTAAAAAACGGCGTGATCGTGCCTTTTCCACCGTATTTAGAGCCAAGGTGTATTGAGCTTTCCGGTAAAGGGAATCCACGGTTGTGTCATAAACCGTGAGCATGTTCTCCCAATATTCGTAGTCCTTGCCGCTCGCTGCGGTGGGACGAATCGTCTCCAGGGAGGCGATGGCGTCCTGGAGGGGGGCGATTTCGTCTCTGCCGAAGCGTTTGTTTAGTTTGGACAAGGCGAGGGCGTAACGCAGTACAAGGCCGGGCTGATTTCCTCTTTTGCTGATATTTTCTTTGAGTACACTAAAATAGTGTGTCGCGTCGTTAATGCTCCCTGCCTCGGCGTAACTGTCGAGAACCCCCGTCAGATTACCAAGCACGTAGTCCCGCCAAGTCCCTTTCAGGTTCTCCAGCCTGTTGATTTCCCATAAGCTGATTTGAATTGCCTTTGCATGATCTTTCGTCCTCGAATACACATAAGCCCGGGCCGCGTTGTGTCCGGCAATTGCCTCATCCACATACATTGTTACGCCTTCGATCATTTTCACGGCATCCTCAAATTTTCCAAGATCAGCTTTCAAAGGAGCATAATTTATACGTGCCGCTTCAACATTCGCCATACCGGTTAAAAGGGATAGCGCCTTTATATAAGATTCTTCAGCTTCGCGATAAAAACCGAATCTTTTATGCCTGTTGGCAAGATAGAGGTATGCAAGACCGATAATCTCTTTATTGCCTGTTTTATTAGCTTCTTCGACCGCCTTTTCCCCATATTTCAAGCTCAACTGCAGGTTTCCGTCCGCTGTATAGTGAAAACATAAGCGCCAATATGCATGCGGCAAGTTATCGACAGCAGATGATCCTAATAACTGCCTCGCCCCCGGACGCTGCAACCACCTTTCGAATACTTCTATTTGTTCGAAATAAGTCGTTTTCGTCACGAGGATAAACCTCTCTTCCATTGTCAATGCCTTCAGGAAATCGAAGTGCCGCCGAGAAAGTTCGCCGTAATATTCCGAAGCCCGCATCAGGGCGTGGAACGATTTGCTAATGCTGTCGGCATACTTTTCCGGCTCCTGGCTATTCTTGTAAATTACCGCCTTCTCTCGGTAGAGTTGATATATGGTTCGGGAATAAAGTTTCTCATCGGCCTGCTCAAGATAACCGATGGACCGGTCAAAAACGGGCAGGGCTTCCTGCTGCCTGCCCTGGGCAAGGAGGCGGTCGGCGCGCTTCTTGAGAAGCAGGCCCAGGGTTACATTGATTATCTTTGCGTCTTTGTTGCTCTTCTGAAGATAATCGAGGTCGGTCAGAATGCTGTCCGAATTGCTGGTCTTAAAGACAAAGACGCCGGTTGGCACGGTAGCGGCCTTTTGATCCATGCCGATGTACAAAACACCATTTGCCGGCGCCGGATATATATCGCCGAGATCGACATCCAGACCTTCAAAGGGTTTTCCCCCTTCGCTAATCTTGCCCTGAACGGAATAAAGGAATCCTTTAGGATAAAGGGGAACGATGATCACCGTCTCACCTTTTTGCACCGATATCTCTGTCCGTTTCCATTTCTCGGCAGTGATCTCGCTATAAGACTTCATGAACTTGATGTTCGCGTCTTTGGCCAACTCGAGATTCAACGGGGCCGCGCAACCGCTAAAAATAAGTGTCAGCCCAATAAACACCGCCCATATCCATAATCTTATGGCATCCATTTTTAACGATGTCATATAATATCCCCTTTACAGTTGAGCAGCCAGAACGTTAATTTCTCCAGAGGAAACCCCCGGTTCTGCCGAGGAACTTATAAAACAGAGCTCCTTTTATCTTATTCATTATCAAAAACACAAAAACCTGTCTCTTTTCAGAAGCAGGGTTTCGATAATCTCTTCCTGACAAAAACCATTTCAGGAAGCAGTTGATATTCCCGATTACTCAAAAAATAACCCTTCATAAATCGCATATTTCAGTTGGCTATCCTCAAAATACCTACGGCGGAGACCCGAGCAAGAGATGCCGCTAATGGGTGTGGATGTCATCGGTCTGCCGGATAACATCGGCAATCCAGGCATTCAGACTTTTCCCCGACGCCTTGGCCATAGTCGCCGCCTTGTCGTACAACTCCTGGGGAAGGCGAAGGTTTAATCTGCCGGATGTTTTCCGATAGGGAGCAACCCCTTCCTCGGCGCACATCTCAAGAAAAACCTTCAGGGAAGTTTCTCCTTCGCGGCGTAATCCATCGACATCGGTCGAATAAAAATCGGCGCCACCGTTCAACCCCACAAACTCACCCCGGAACATATTGATCTCGGGGTCGAAGGCGATAACAGCTTTCACACCGTTGATCTCCATAACGTTCATCATGGCTTCACTCCATTCTTTTCAAACCATTTACGAATACTCGCTACTGCTCCTTTGTCGACATCGGGCGATGGGTGGGGACGATGAAACACCCGTCGTTCCCCAAACAGCCTAACACCGATACGTGATCCTTCCCGTTCCGTTACCTCCGCACCCAACTCGCGGAACAACGCTTCAATATCGCGCCATTTCACCTTAGCGCTGGGGGGATGTGCAAAGATCAGTTCCAGTGTTTTGCGGTGCTTGCGCGTCATAGTTGGATGGTGCCAAATTATGGCATCGCTGTCAAGGGAGAAGTTTTGTTTTTGCTTGCCTGAAATTCCCGCTTTCTGCCGTTCAAGGGCTCATCTGTGCGGCTGGAAAGCTTGAAGGCGTAAGAACCTGGTAGGCTATCAGAATGAAAAGGCACACTCAGGCACTATGGTCCTCCACTTGGGAAGCGTCAAAGAGCTTGTTGCTCAAAACGCCAAAGATCTCAACCGAAAGGGCCTCGCCACGAACCGATTCGTCGAGTCCACAGGACGTCAATACAGTTTTTAGCTCGTCGGCGCCAACATGCAGCCAGGAGGCGTTTCTCAGATTGTTCCACAAGGTTTTTCTCCGGCTGGAAAAGGCTGCCTTGACGATCCTGGTAAAAAACGCCTCGTCCAGTAAATCCACCCGGGGGCGCTCCCGGAACGTAAGGGAGATCACCGATGATGTCACCCGTGGTCGCGGATAGAAGCATTGGGGGGAAACGTCGAAGAGCTTCACCAAACGGGCATACATGGAGAGTAAAACGGTCGGGACGCCATAGGCCTTCGTGCCGGGCAGTCCGGTCAGACGGTCCGCCACCTCCCTCTGGACCATGAGGACAGTTTGTGAAATCGCCCGACGGTGAGACAGCAGATGAAACAGTATTTCCGTCGAGATGGCGTAGGGGATGTTTCCGACAACCTTGAGCTGCCGGTGCGGTTTCTGCTCCTGCTCAGGCAGCTCCGCGCATCGTCGGAAAAAATCCATCTTCTCGCTTAATTCGCCAATATCCATCTTGAGAATATCGGCAAGGACGATCTGAACATTTCCTTCCTGCAACTTTACCGTCTCCGGCGTCTGTCCATTCATCTGATCCTGCGCCCGCTCCCGGGCCTGCTCCGGAGAGATTGCCTTCTCGTCCACATTCCCGACTGACTTATCGAGTTCATGCGCCGATGGTGTCTTCCGCCCCTGCCCCAGTTCCTTCTCCAGGATAGCAATCATCGCCGGATCGATATCGACGGCGATCACCTGCTGAACTTCCGGGGCCATCAACCGGGTAAGAATCCCATGACCGGCGCCGATTTCGAGAACAATATCCGTTTTTTTCAGGTCCGCCGCCAGGACGATCTTTCTCGCGACATTGTCGTCCCTCAAGAAAGACTGGCTGAGACGTTTTAAGGGCTGGACCTGGTATTTCTTCAGGATTTTTCCGGAGGAAATCAAGGTCGATTCCTCTCTCTGATCAACACGATAAAACGACGGGCAAGAAAATAGGCGGGAACGGCAAAGAAGGGGGCGGTGATGACGCCGCCGATTAAAAGCGGGAAGAGGATGTGCCAGCCGAGGCTTATTACACTTGCGAGGGAATAATCATTAAGCGCCCAAGCGCTTTTTTGCAAGCCAAGGATAAGGCGCCCCAATTCATACTGGAAAAAGTAGAAAAAAGGTATAGTTACCGGATTGGAAATGAGCCATGACCCGAGATAGCCGGCGGTAATATTCTGCTTAAACAGGACTCCCACGGCAATAATCATGGCGGTATGAAAAGGGATGGTCGGCGTCACGCCGATAAAAACGCCAATGGCCATTCCCATGGCAATACTTGCCGGTTCACCCTTCAAGCTGATAAAGCGGTTGTAAAATTCCCTGCTCCGCCTCTTTATAACATTCATGGCCGTAGTTCCAGGGGCCAGCGTGAAACAGCGTTTAGCGCCAGGTCGTCGCGCTTTCCCTTCTTCAGGAGGTGCTCGCCGACCACAGCAATCATTGCGGCGTTATCCGTGCAGAGAACAGGCGGCGGGATGAAGACATCCATCCCTTTTTCCTTCCCATCCTCATAAAAACGTTCCCGGAGACGGCTGTTGGCCGCCACACCGCCGCAGACTACGACCCTTGTCATCGCAGCATTTTCCGCGGCCTTCAGTGTTTTTTGTACTAAGACATCGACAATGGCCTCCTGAAAGCCGGCGACGACATCGGGCAGTTCCGCTTCCGTAAAGAGACGCCCCTGTTTTTTGACCATATTGAGGAGCGACGTCTTTACGCCGCTGAAACTGAAATCGAGACTGTCCCGCATGGCCCTGGGAAAGGCGATTGTCCCTGGATTGCCCTGCCTGGCCATACGGTCAATGACCACCCCCCCCGGATAACCTATCTCCAGCAACTTTGCCGCTTTGTCAAAGGCCTCGCCGGCGGCGTCGTCCCGGGTCTGTCCCAGACAGGTAAAGTCCTGGAAATCCTTAACCAGATAAATATTGGTATGCCCCCCGGAAACCACCAAAGCTACGAAGGGGAAAGCAGGGGGAGGATCGAGGAGAAGCGTGGCCGCGATATGCCCCTCCAGATGATTGACGCCCACCATGGGCACGCCGTGGGCAAAAGCGATCGCCTTGGCCGTCGAAAGGCCGACCAGGAGCGAACCGATTAAACCGGGCCCCCTGGTCACGGCAATTCCCTCAAGGTCACTGATACCGACCCCGGCGACTTCCAGAGACTGAAGAATAACCGGGATGATCGCTTCCGTGTGTTTTCGCGAGGCGATCTCCGGAACGACGCCTCCGTATTTTTCGTGGGCTTTCACTTGTGAGGCGATGACATTCGAAAGGACCCGTTTCCCATCCTGGACGACCGCAGCCGCCGTCTCATCACAGGATGACTCAACACCCAAAATCAGCATGAAACCTCCCCGTACATTTCCTTTTACAAAACAACATGTGAGGTATATAGAAAATTCGCAATGCTGTAAATACCTTTTGAGGCGATGTGCATTATGGAGACGCAGACTGACTTTCTAATCTTGGGCAGCGGCATTGCCGGCCTTAGTTTCGCCATCAAAGCAGCCGAGCTGGGGACGGTGGCTATTGTAACAAAAAAGGGCAAATTCGAATCGAACACCAACTACGCCCAGGGCGGCATCGCCGCCGTTCAGGACGCGGAAGACAGCTTTGCCTCCCACATTCAGGACACCCTCAATTGCGGGGCCGATCTTTGTAAGGAGGATGTGGTCCGTTTCGTCGTGGAGGAAGGACCGGCGAGGATCAAAGAACTTGTGCAGTGGGGCGTGGAATTCACCAGAGACGAAAGCGGCGGCAACTGCCGTTATGATCTGGGGCGCGAAGGCGGCCATTCCCGGCGCCGGGTCCTCCATGCCAAGGATCTGACCGGCAGGGAGATAGAAAGGGCCCTCAATGCCCACGTCAGCCGTAAAAAAACCGTCCACATCTATGAAAATTTCATCGCCATCGATCTGATTATGGAATCCTTCGTCACCGGCCGGACAGATATTTCAGCAAACCGGTGCATCGGCGCCTATGTCTTTGATTTCCATAATAATCGTGTTCATACCTTCAAGGCGAAATATGTCATCCTGGCCACCGGCGGCTGCGGCAAGGTTTATTTGGTAACCACTAATCCCGACATCGCCACCGGCGACGGCATTGCCATGGCTTTTCGGGCCGGCGCTCAAATCGCCAACATGGAATTCATCCAGTTTCACCCCACCTGCCTCTTTCATCCCGACGCCAAAGCCTTCCTGATCAGCGAGGCCGTCCGCGGCGAGGGAGCGATTCTGAAGCTTAAAAGCGGCGAAACCTTTATGGAAAGGTATCACCCCATGAAGAGTCTTGCCCCTCGGGATGTCGTGGCCAAGGCCATCGATACGGAACTGAAGAAATCGGGGGACGATTATGTCCTCCTGGATATTTCCCATAAGGACCGCGACTTTGTGATGGCCCGCTTCCCGAACATTTATGAAAAATGCCTCCTCTACGGCATCGATATGGCCACCGATCCCATCCCGGTCGTCCCCGCCGCCCATTATCTCTGCGGCGGCGTCCTGATCAACGGGCATGGAGAGACAAGCATTGATCGGCTCTTTGCCTTTGGCGAGGTCTCCTGCTCAGGACTGCACGGGGCGAACCGTTTGGCCAGCAATTCCCTCCTCGAGGCGATTGTCTTCGCCCATCGGGCTTTTTTGAGAATTAAGGAAGATTTTGAACAGATCCGGGATGAAGATATCACGATCCCCCCCTGGGACCCGAGGGGTGCTACCGAAAGCGACGAATCCATCGTCGTTTCTCACAACTGGGACGAAATCCGGCTCTGCATGTGGCATTATGTGGGTATTGTCCGCTCGGACAAGCGCCTGGAAAGGGCGGACCGGCGGATCGATCTCATTTCCCGGGAAATTGATGATTATTACCGGAATTTCGTCATTACCCGGGATCTGCTGGAACTCCGGAACATCGCCACGGTGGCGGCGATTATCGTCCGCTCCGCCCGGATGAGAAAAGAAAGCCGGGGGCTCCACTACAACATCGATTTCCCCGAACGGGACGATGTCCACTGGCGACAGGACACCATCATCGCGAAACCGACCTAGAATTTGAGTTGTTATTCCGGTTCCAAATCAAAGATGATAACGAGGCGAGAGCTTTGCATAACTGCGGAAAATGGTTCGCAAGCAGCGAATCAAATGTTTTTCGCCGTTCCGCGATTTGATTTAACATCCCGTATTTAATCACATTTATACGCCAACTAATCAGAAGCGAAAAAGATTTTTGAGCTGCGGCGAAGCCATTTTTCAAAGATCTCGAGGAGCCGACGATGAAGCAAACAAAGTTAGCGCTTTGATTTGGAACCGGAATCATTCTTCCATTCCAGGTCAATCTTCCCGAGTATACTGGAAAAGACCAATTTCATGTCCTGGGGCGATTCGATAAGCGGGAATTTTATGATATAGCCTTTACCATAGTATTTATTGATAAAGGGAAAGAAGGCCTCCATCTCCGTCGTGATCCGGTCAACCTTTCTGATTTCAGCGGGCTCGTAGCGTTTACCTTTGCCGTCGATAAGAAAAACACTCCAGATTGAATTCCTGGCGTCAAAATCGTTCGCTTCCATATTGTCCGTAAAGGCGTAGACAAGAAACTCCTCGTAATCAGAAGATAACTGCTTCCACATCTCCTCCCGTTTTCTTGTCTCCCGGTCAGGCCATTGGCGGACCCGGGACTGTTCTCTCAGATAGGCATCATTGAAGGCCTGGGAACGGTAAGTGGCGCTGATATAGAATTTCGTTTCAAATTGGGAATGGCCGGTCATGTCCCGCGTCCACTGGCCAAGACTCTGGAAGTATTCATCGGAGAGTCCCCGGTCCTTTCCCATGTCCACGTAACTTTTGACATAAGTGCAACCTGACAATATGAGCACAATCAGGCAGATCGATAAGGCGAATACTTTCTTCATGATTCCTTGCCAAAGACGCGCTTGAAAATGAAATCCACCTTGCCCAGAAAATTGTCCGTATGGAAGACGGCGGCAAGCTCATCAGGAGCCAGATGATTCTTCACCTGTCCATCCTCGGACAGGAGGGCCTGGAAAGCCCTTCCCTCCTCCCAGGAACGCATGGCCAGCCTCTGGACGACGGCATAGGCGTCTTCCCGGGACATCCCTTTGTCAATCAGTTTGAGGAGAACCATCTGGGAAAAAATGACCCCATGGGTCATATGGAGGTTTTTCAGCATCCTTTCGGGATAGACCACCAGTTTTCCGATCATGCCGGTAAACCGGCTGAGCATGAAATCCAGGAGGATCGTCGCATCGGGGCAGATGACCCGCTCTACCGAGGAATGACTGATGTCCCGCTCGTGCCAGAGGGAAATATCCTCCAGGGCCGCCAGGGCGTAGGAGCGCATCAACCTTGCCAGACCGGAGAGATTCTCCGAAAGGACGGGATTGCGCTTATGGGGCATGGCGGAAGATCCCTTCTGGCCGGGGGAAAAATATTCCTCCGCCTCCCGGACCTCCGTCCGCTGGAGAAGGCGGATTTCCTGGGCAAATTTGTCAATGGACGAACCAATGATGGCGAGGGTGCAGAAAAACTCGGCGTGACGGTCCCGCTGGACGATCTGGGAAGAAACGGGGGCCGGTTTCAGGCCCAGTTGCGCGCAGACGTATTCCTCAACAAAGGGATCGATAAAGGAGAAGGTCCCCACGGCCCCGGCAATCTTGCCCGTGCTCACACTCTCCCTGGCCCTGAGGAGGCGCTCCCGGTTGCGCTGCATTTCTCCATACCACAGGGCCAGCTTCAGGCCAAAGGTAATCGGCTCGGCGTGAATGCCGTGGGAGCGGCCGATCATCAGCGTGGACTTATGTTCATGGGCCCGCCGCTTCAGGACGACAAGGAGCTCATCCAGGTCCGCCAGCAGGATGTCGGCCGCCTCCTGCATCAAGACGGCGAGCGAGGTATCGAGGATATCCGACGAGGTCAGGCCCATGTGGATGAACCGGCCGTCCTCGCCCACCTTTTCCGTCACCGAGGTGAGAAAGGCAATCACATCGTGCTTCGTAGTCTTTTCGATCTCATCGATCCGCTCCACATCGAAACCGGCCTTCTCCTTGATCGTCTTAAGGGAGGCTTCGGGAATGAGTCCCAGCTTGGCCATAGCCTCGCAGGCGAGGATCTCGATATCGAGCCATTTCTGATAACGATTCTCAGGGCTCCAGATACTTTCCATCTTAGCTCGGGAATAACGGGGGATCATGATACACGCTCCTCTAAGGTTAATAATAAGAAGTTTCACGTAGTATAATTTTCGTGATTACGTCAAGCCCTTTGCCGTCCTTTGCCGTGATCATCCTTATGTTGTTATCCGTAGTTGTACCGGGAATTCCTTTGCTATCCATACGGATGATGTGATAAATAATGGCAACCAAATAGCATGACATTTTACTTCCGGACCAGGAAAGCCGGAACCATGAACAAAAATTGTGGAGCATCGACATGAATACTGATTCTTTACTTTCAGATATAAAAACCATTGTTCAATCCGACTATCCATCCGCTGAGATCATTTTATTCGGTTCCCGCTCGCGGGGTGAGGAAAATGCAGATTCGGACTGGGACATCCTGATCATTGTCGATAAAGATATCTCTGAAAGAGAAAAAATAGCCATTGATAACAAGATCTTCGACGTAGAAATTACCACCGGAGCAGTGATCAATGCCATCATTCATACGAGAAGGGAATGGAGCAATCCACTGCGGCAAGCCATGCCCTTCTATACGAACGTTATGAATGAAGGGGTTTTTGTATGAGCTATCCCCGAGAAGAACTGATTACTTATCGGATGAACCGGGCAAAAGAGGTGATGGAAGAAGCGGAATTGATGGCAGGTGTGAAGCATTGGCATACATGCATCAATCGCCTCTATTATGCCTGTTTCTATGCGGTTAACGCCCTGCTAATAAAACATGAATTGGCATCGTCGAAACATAGCGGCGTTAGGGCGATATTTGTCAGAGAGTTTGTGGCGACTGGAAAGATTAATAAAGATTACGGAAGGTTATATCAACAACTTTTCAAATACAGGCAGCAAAGTGATTATGAGGATTTCTTTTCTATCGAAGAGGATATTGTTACCCAGTGGCTCAGTGACGTTAAAGGATTTGTTGCCCTGATTGAACAACTGATATCTCAGCAGCGAGAGGAATCATGAACAAAGCTGTATGTTAACCATATTTCTGACTAATGACGCAACTATTTAAATATATTTGGTTTATTCTCGCCATGCTCCTTTTGCTTCCAGCGATGGCGGGAGCGGCGGAGGTGCGGAACCTGACCATGCAGCAGTCGGGGGAGCAGATTATTCTCCGCTACGACCTGGTGGGGCGGCTGGGGGAGCGCAAGGCCGACGTTACAGTGGTTCTGCAGATCGGTGCAGAGCGGCACGAGGCGGGGAAGCTGACCCTCAAGGGTGATTTTGGCCGTGGCGTCGCCCTGGGGCGGGGGAAAAGGATCACCTGGGATGTTCTGAAGGATTTTCCCGCCGGCTTTGAAGGCGACGTCTCCTGGGAGGTGACGGCCTCGGGACCGGCAGTGGCTGCCGCGACCGCCACTCCGCCGCCATCGCCACCGGCGGCAACGACGGCAACGCGCCCCTCGTCTTCCGGCGGCGCCTTCACCGACCCGACGACGGGGATGGAATTTGTCTTCGTCAAGGGCGGCTGCTACGAGATGGGGGATACCTTCGGCGACGGCTATGCCGATGAGAAGCCGGTGCATGAGGTCTGCGTGGGTGATTTTTTGATGGGGAAGTATGAAGTGACACAGGGGCAATGGCAGGCCATCATGGGCAGCAACCCGTCTTATTTTAAGGATTGCGGTGGAAACTGTCCCGTGGAGGAGGTTTCCTGGAACGATATTCAGGATTTCATTTCACGTTTGAACAGTCGCTCTGGAAAGGGTTATCGCCTCCCTACGGAGGCGGAGTGGGAATATGCCGCTCGGGAGGGTGGGAAAAAGGTCCGTTTTGGTACGGGATTGGACCGGATCAGCTCGGATAAGGCCAATTTTGATGCCAGGGCTGATTATAAGCAGGCGTATTCGGATGTTGGCGAATACCGGGGTAAGACCGTTTCCGTGGGGTCTTTTCGCCCCAACGGTCTTGGCTTGTATGACATGACGGGGAATGTCTGGGAGTGGTGTCAGGACTGGCACGGGGATAAGTATTATACCAATAGCATTAGAATTAATCCCAAAGGTCCTGATTCCGGTACGTATCGCATCCTCCGCGGCGGTTCCTGGGTCCACAGGCCGGGGGGAGTGCGGGCGGCGCTCCGGGGCGGGTACGGACCGAGCTACAGGAACTTATGCGACGGTTTCCGGCTCGTTCTTCCGGCCCCAAGATAATTTTCTGAGTTCTATATTTCTATTTTCTTAAACAGGGGGATGGGGGGCGTAGCATCCTGGAAAGTCATCCATTCATGCCAATATCGGGCAACTGTTCCGGTCACCGGAATAGTTCAACTGATTAATATTATTGAGTGAACAGCGAAGTTATTGCTACACTGATCTCTCCGGTTTTTCGCTGTATTATTGAATAGATACACGAATAAATGGTGGAACTGTATGACGTGACATTTTACATCCAAACCAGGGAGGTATGAATCATGTGTGATAGGCTTAGGTTGCACGCGGTACTGCTGATCATGGCGACATTTTTTCTGGCCCTGCCGGCGGCGGGGGAGAATGTCGCAGGCAAGGTCAGTGTTTTCCCCCAGACGGCGGCGGCCCCCTCCGACACCGTAGGTCCCGTCATCATCGTCACCTCGCCCGAGGTAAAACGGGGCGTTGTCATCAAGGCCCTCGAAGAAACCGTCACCGTAACGGGGAAGGCCACGGACCCCAGCGGCGTGGCCGCCGTCCTGGTGAACGGGCAGCGGGCCGCTCTCGATGAAAACGGCGTTTTCTCGGCAGAGGTCCTGCTTAGGGTGGGTAAAAATCAGATCGTCGTCTCCGCCACGGACACCCAGAAAAACACCTCCACCGAGCGTTTCACCATCAATCGCGAAAAGACGAAGGTCGCCGCGAAGAAGAAAGAACCAGCGGCGACAACCGCGGGGGATACCTCTTCTGCCGCTACTGTGACTACGACCGGCGCTGCCGCCCAGACCGGCGGCAGCCGCGACTATGCCCTCATCATCGGGATCAACGCCTACCGCAGCGACGTGGGACGTCTCCGGACGGCGGTGGCCGACGCCAAGGCCGTCTCCCAGGTACTCAAAGACGACTACGGATTTCAGACGACGGTCCTCCTCGACGCCCAGGCCTCCCGGGGAAACATCCTTAAACAGCTCGACCGGTTCAAGAAGTTCCTTAACCCCGAAGACCGTTTCCTCCTGTATTACGCCGGCCACGGCTGGCATGACCGGGAGACGGACACCTCCTACTGGCTCCCCGCCGAGGCGGAGAAGACCGACACCGTGGATTGGATAATGGCCAAACAGGTGACGGATGAACTGCGGCGGATGCGGGCACGCCAGGTCATGGTCGTGGCGGATAGCTGCTATTCCGGGACCATCGACCGGGCCTTCAATCCCGAAGTCTCCGCCCAGGGGACCCGGGACGTCTATCTGAGAAAGATGCAGGAGAAGCCCTCCCGGGTGCTCATCGCCAGCGGGGGTAACGAGCCCGTGTCGGATAGCGGCGGCGGGGGCCATTCGATCTTTGCCGCCGTCCTGATCCGGGCGCTGAAATCCCCCGGGCAGGGCGCCTTTACGGCCCAGGAACTCTTTTCCGGACAGATCCGGGAAGCCGTATCGGGACGGAGCGAACAGACCCCGGAATACAAGACCATCCGCGCCTCCGGCCACGACGGCGGTGATTTCGTGTTCGTGAGAAAAAGGTGACGGGAGGGTGATAAAGTAAAACTTCCGGACTCCGGAATAGTTCAACTATTTGATATCATTAAGCGAATAGCGAAGTGCCTGCAACACTAAGCTCTCCGGTTTTTCCCTTTAATATTGAATAGATGCATGGGATGAAGTGGATTGGCGTCTAAAAAAAATCCGTCGCCAGAATTATGGTCCCTGATCAAGAAAAGAGCATTTGACATGATCCGCCGGAAAGGGTAGATCAGCAGCCACAGACTATGAATGCCAATATTACCACGAACTTCGATATTACCGAAAAACTCGTCTCCCCCGCAGAGGTACTGGAGCGCATCACGCCGGGGATGAGCATCTTTCTGGGCACCGGCGTGGCGGAACCGCGGACCCTCATCAAGGCCCTGCTCTCCGCCCACACCAACAATCTTGCCGACCTGGAACTCATTCAATTGGTAAGCCTGGGTGAGGCCGTTACCTTTCAGTCGAAGGCCGCTCCCGGCAAGTTCCGGTTGAAAACCTTTTATTCCGGATGGTTAGCCGGGGATGCCATAACCTCTGGTTCGGTGGACCTCATCCCCAGCCGCATCTCCCGCATCCCGGGCCTCATCGAATCCGGGGCCATCCGGGTGGACGTCGTCTTCATTCAGATTTCTCCCTTTGACGATTCCGGGTTCGCAAGCCTGGGGGTCGCCGTAGACGCCGCCAAATACGCCATGGAGAAGGCGACGCTGGTGGTGGGAGAAATCAATGATCAGGTCCCGAGAACGATGGGGAATACCTTCGTACATTTTGACGATTTCGATTGCCTCGTCCGCGCCTCCGAACCCCTCATTTACCTGCCCCGCCAGCCCGTCGATGAGGTTATGGAGAAGGTGGCCGCACAAGTGGCCGCCGTGATCACCGACGGCAGTTGCCTGTCCTTCTATCCCGGCGCCCTCTTCGAGGCCCTGGGGCGGCATCTTACCCGCAAGCGGGACTTGGGGGTTCATACCTTTTTCTTCACCGATCCCCTCATGGATCTGGTGAAGAGCGGGGCCGTAACCAACCGTAAAAAAGGATATTTTCGCAACAAGTCATTGACCTCATACGCCCAGGGGACACCGGAGCTGATGAAATGGCTCCATAACAATCCCCTGGTGGAGTTTCAGGGTATAGACATCGTCTCCGACAATTTCCGCATCAGTCTCAACGACCGGATGATGGCCATCCTGCCGGCCCGAAAAATCGACCTCACCGGCAATATTGCCATGCATACCGGGCGGGGCAATGTGGGCGGGGGACCGGGGCAGGCGGAGGAATTCTTCTCCGGGGCGATGCACTCCCGGGGTGGCCGGGCCGTCTTCGCCCTGCCCAGCCGCAATCTCAAAGGGGAGGCGAACATCCTCATCTCCGTGCAGGATTTTCCCAACCAGTTCAGCAATCGCGAGGCCCTCGACCTTATCGTCACCGAATACGGAATCGCCTCGATGTCGGGACGCACCGTCCGGGAGCGGGCCCAGGCCCTTATTGACATCGCCCATCCCGCCGACCGGCAGGAGCTCGTCCGGCAGGCCAAAGAGGCCCATATCCTCTTCCCCGATCAGATCTACCTTTCCGAATCGGGGGCCATGTATCCCTTTGACCTCTCCTTTTCCCAGACCTGGAAAGACGGCCTGATCGTAAACTTCCGCGCCGTCAAGCCTTCCGATGAAGAAGGGATGCGGCGTCTCTTTTACCGGTTTTCAGATCAAATGGTATATTATCGTTTCTTTAGCGAAATCAAAGAGATGCCCCATGCCAAGTTGCAGGGATATGTCAATGTGGACTATCGCCGTGTCATGTCGATCGTCGGGGTGGTAGAAGAGGCGGGAATGGAGAGGATCATCGCCGAAGGGAGGTATGTCCGCCATGCCGACCAGCCCTATGCCGATACGGCCTTTGTTGTAGAAGAGACTTATCAGGGCAGGGGGATCGCCTCTCTGATTCTGCAAACGCTCATCAAGGTAGCCCGGGGGAAAGGGCTCCTTGGATTTACCGCGGATGTCATCGCCAATAACAAAGCGATCTTCAAGGTTTTTGAAAAGGCGGGCCTGCCCATCCAGGCGAGCATGGAATACGGCGTCTATCACCTGACCATTCCCTTTGGGGAGCTGCCCAAAGGAAGCCCGGGGCAATACTGACGCCCTTATAAAAAGTCACGGAACTCCCTCCCCTTCAAGGGGAGGGGCAGGGTGGGGATGGGCTTTCTTCAGTTGTTACAAACCATTACCCCATCCCCCTCCTAACCTCCCCCTTGAAGGGGGAGGAATAGACATACTTTTTACGAGTTCATAAAACTGATTCAGGTAAGATATGATTGACACACTCTTCCTATTGAAAAAAGTTATTTCTGCCTTTCTTCTGCCCCTGTCCATCGTATCGGTCTTGCTGGTATCCGGTTTGATGCTCCTGTGGATGACCAGAAAGAGAAAGCTTGGCATGACTTTACTTACCCTGGGAACGATCATGCTCCTGCTGGGAAGCTATGGATTTTTGGCCGACAAGCTCGCCGCATCCCTCGAAGACCGTTACCCTCCTTTGCTGAGGGTGGAAGATATTCAGCAAGGCAAAGACATTAAATGGATTGTTGTCCTGGGCGGCGGGGCCATGCCAGATCCGCGCCTGCCCCTTTCCAGCCAGCTTGTCCCGGATTCCCTCAGCCGCCTCCTCGAAGGGGTGCGTCTCCACCGTCAGCTCCCTGGCGCCAGACTCATTGTTTCCGGAGGGGCAGGATTTCATCAGGAAGTCCCCGAAGGAGAAACGCTTGCGAAAACGGCCATGTTGATGGGTGTAAGGGACGATGAAATGGTGCGGGAAAATAAATCCCTCGATACGGCGGATCAGGCGAAATTGATCGCAGGCGTTGTTGGCCAAAGCCCGTTCATCCTCGTGACTTCGGCCATCCACATGCCCCGCTCCATAGCTCTTTTTCGCAAATTCGGCATGAACCCGATCGCTGCACCCACCAATTATCTCGTTGATAAGCAGTCCCGTTTCCATCCCCAGGCTTTCTTTCCCGGCGCCCATTCCCTGCGCAAGCTGGAAGCGGCCATCCATGAATACCTGGGCCTGATCTGGATGCGTGTTCAAAGATAGCTGAGTTTATAGCCGACTCCATACACGGTGTTTATTACCTCCTGATCAGGAAGGTGGACGGCAATCTTTTTTCGGAGATTTTTTATATGGGAATCAATGGTGCGGTCATAGCCCTCGCAATCGTAACCCTGCGCACGCACCAGCAGTTCATCCCGGGAAAAGACGCGCCCCGGCTGTGACATGAATACCTGCAGGAGCCGAAACTCGCTTGGCGTCAGTTCAAGCTCGCTGCCCCCGATTTTGGCTTGATATGTGCTTTCGTCCAGAACAAGCGGTCCAACGGTAAGCTGTTTACCTGCCGGTTCCGGGTGCGTGCGGCGCAGGACAGCTTTCACCCGGGCCACCACCTCCCGAGGGCTGAAGGGCTTGCAGATATAATCATCGGCGCCGATCTCCAAACCGATCAGTCGGTCCACCTCTTCCACTTTTGCCGTAATCATAATTATAGGCAGGGCGGAATACTTTCTCGCTTCCCGGCAGAGTTCGATCCCGTCCATTCCCGGCAGCATTATATCAAGGAGCATCAAATCGGGAGGATTTCTTTTTATCCACGCCAGAACCTGATCGCCGCGACTCAAGATACCAGCGCTGTAACCCGCCTTTTCGAGATAGTCCTGAAGCAGTACAGCAATTTTTTGTTCATCTTCGACAATGAGAATATGACCGGCCATTTTTGTTAGCTCCATTTTTGTTTAAAGGTTTGCAGCACGGCCCCCGGCTTCGCTCACGGGCAACACGATTTCGATTAGCAATCCCCCCCAAATTGGCATGAGAAGCCTTGATTTCACCATTATGAGCCTGTACTATCTGCTTGCAGATCGCCAGCCCCAGTCCATCACCGCCAAGATCGCGACTGCGGGACGGATCAACACGATAGAGCCGACCAAACAAACGGTCCAAGCTTGCCTCCGGCACCCCGGGGCCGGAATCTTCGAAAGAGATAATTAGCAGCCCATCTGCTTGTTCCTGCTTGACTTTCAGGACGCCGGGCGATTCGGTATAGCGGACGGTGTTTTCCAGAAGATTGCAGAAAAGCTGAGACAGTAATTCCTCGTCTGCCATGATGGTCAAGGGATGCTCCCCCAGTTCATCAATGATGGAAATTTCTCGCTGGACAAGTCTGCCGGAATACCTTTGCAGTGTGTCACGGAGGACCGCACCTGGCTGCACCGGCAGGCGGTTCATGGGCAGCGTCCCACTATCGGCCATGGAAAGATTATGGAGGTTGTCAACCAGTTTGCCAAGACGCATGGCTTCAGCATGGAGTGAGGAAAGGGCGGCGCCGTCAATGGGCCGGATACCATCCTGCATTGCCTCAATCTCTCCCCGCAGGATGGCCAGGGGGGTCCGGAGTTCATGGGATATGTCGGAAAGCCACTGCCGCCGCATCTGCTCGTAGAGCCCGAGTTGAGCGGCCATCTTGTTGAAATCATTTGATAGTTGTCCGAGTTCGTCTCCGGTCTCGACTTTAATTCTGGCGTCAAAATCCCGTGCGGTCAAGGCCCTGGCGCCTTCAATAAGCTGCCGTACCGGAGCGAGGAGATGCCGCGAAAGCAGCAAGGCCATAACCGCCGCCAGTAAGAGGGCAATGGCGCCGATAGTATAAAGAGCCATTATCTGCCCTTTAATAAAGGCAACATCATGGGGCCGGGATAATCTCTTTTCATTCCTCATCCCGAGCCAGCCCACCGTGACGCCGTCAACAAGTATTTCCTGGAGCGTATGATTCTCCATTGTAACAGATTCCCCGGCAACTCGGTGCGTTTGGGCGTCAAATAGCGTCAGGCGGTCTTCTATGGCCCAGGGCGGCCGGGGCCATCGTCTGCCGCGATCTTCGTCCGGAGGTCGATTCCCCGCCATCCCGGGCAGGGGACCGCGGTCATTCCGTCCTCTCTTTTCTGCCTGCGGCGGCAAAGGTGAAAGGTGATCCGGGGGAGGAGCAGGGGCGTCTTTTTCAGCGGCAAAGAAATGGGGACTTAAAAGATACTGCCACCGCCGTTCGTTGTTTTTCAACTTTTCCCAGCCTTTGTTTTCACGATACTCTTCGGTAAGCACAACCGTTAAATCGTCAAGCTGAGATACCTCCCTTTTATGTACATACTCGGAAAAAGACCGATCGGCATACAACTTTATGATTACAACCATCATGACAACAATAGTGATTGACGTTATCAAGAAGGCAAGGAAAAATTTTGCCGGGAGTTTTAATCGCATGTCAGTTCCTTATCAAGCTTCCTGTAAAGAGTCATAAACACGCATCCCATATCACAACGTCACGTCTCGCATAAGCCCATATTTGCTACCACAGTGAAAATCCATAACCTTCACATTCCGTCTCCATATTTTCTCCGCAATTTAAGTCTATACAGGCGACCGGCTTTGAAAAGGAGTTCGAAAACTTATTCGTTCCTGTTGAGAAAGGAGCATATTGTGACCATCAAGACTGACCACATAACTTCAAGACTATCAACTCGGGTCACAGACTACCCGTTGACAAGGATGAAGACAATTTGTCCTGCCTGCGATTCAGATAATGTTGGTCACTGGCTGGGGTCGGCGAAGGCATATTATACATGTCACAGTTGTAAGCATCACTGGGAAAAGAGTGATGTTGACAACCACGGGAGAGGTTCTATGCAGCATTCATGAATTCGCCAGATATTTCAACTTTCCTAAGACCAACATCCCGGTTATCAGCGTCCCTTGTCATCCTGATCCTTGCCGGGTGCGCCATGGTCGGACCCAACTATGTTCCCCCCGTGGCATCAGTGTCCGGGAACTGGCATACCCAGATCAAGGGCGGCCTGAAGGCTGAAGCCACCGGCGCCCAGAGCTTGGCGGCATGGTGGACCAAGTTTAAGGACCCGGAATTATCCGGATTGATCGAACGGGCGGCAGCGGGCAGCCTTGATCTGAAGAAGGCCCGGGCAAGAGTCCGCCAGGCCCGCGCCAGCCGGGGCGTGGCCTGGTCCGGTCTCTTTCCCGTACTGGATGCCAACGGTTCCGCCACCCGGAGCAGCAGTAGTGATAACGCTGGGATCGGAACGACCGGTAACCTTTACGCCCTCGGCATCGACGCCTCCTGGGAGCTGGATGTTTTCGGAGGGGTCCGCCGCTCCGTTGAGGCCGCCGATGCTGACCTCCTAGCCGCCCAGGAGGACCTGCGCGACGTCCTCGTTTCTCTCCTTGCCGAAACGGCCCTGAACTATATAGAGGTGCGCACCTACCAGGACCGGCTTGCCGTGGCGGAATCGAATTTCAATAGCCAGGACGAGACTTACCGGTTGACCTCATGGAGATATCAGGCAGGGCTGAGCGACGAGCTTGCGGTGCAACAGGCCCGCTATAACCTTGAAAATACCCGCTCCCTGATACCGACCCTGCGCACCGGGATCGAAGGGGCCAAGAACCGCCTGGCGGTGTTGCTAGGGGAAGCGCCGGGAAAGGTACACGCAGAACTGGAGGAACGCAAACCCATACCGGTCGCGCCGCCGGGGGTTGTGGTCGGTGTGCCGGCGGATGTCCTGCGGCAGCGTCCCGACGTCCGCCGGGCCGAGCGACAATTAGCCGCCCAAACAGCCCGTATCGGCGTGGCCACTGCGGATCTCTACCCTCGGTTCTTCCTGAGCGGCGCCATCGGTCTGCAATCTTTATCGACGGGCAGCCTGTTGTCTGCGGGTAGCGGGGTCGTGAGCGGCGGGCCGGGTGTTACCTGGAGGATTTTCGACGCCGGGGCCATCCGTAAAAATATCGAAATTCAGTCCGCCCTCCAGGAGCAATACCTGATTGCTTACGAAGTCACGGTGCTCGGCGCCCTGGAAGATGCGGAAAACGCCTTTACGGCCTATGCCGAAGAACAGCAACGGAGACAGTCGTTGACCGAGGCCACCCAGGCGGCGCATCAGGCGGCGGAGCTGGCGCAGTATAAATACCAGGCAGGTCTGACCGATTTTACCAATGTCCTGGATGCGCAGCGCTCGCTCCTGAACTTCCAGGAAGCGCTGACCCAGAGCAAAGGCAAGGTATCCGCCAACCTGGTGAAATTATATAAAGCCCTTGGCGGCGGCTGGGAATCACTGGCCCCCGACGAGAAGAAACAGCGTGTAAATGGAGAGAAAAAATGAAATCGGATCATAACCCACCCCTGGATGTTGCCGGGACCCTGGAGATAGGCCGTTATCCTGGGCTCAGAAAGCGGTGGCAGCGATACCTTGCTATCGCCCTCATGGTAATAATCGCGGCAGTGGCCGCAGCGGTTCTCTTGAGGACGGGAGGCAAGTCGACGGCGCTCAAATATAAAACCGAACAAGCCCGCCGTGGCGATCTCACCGTCATCGTAACCGCTACGGGTACCCTGCAGCCAACCAACAAGGTTGAGGTCGGCAGCGAGTTGTCCGGAACCATCAGAAGCGTGGAGGCAGACTACAACGGCACGGTGAAGGTCGGCCAGGTCCTGGTCCGCCTGGACACCTCTAAACTGGAAGCGACAATAACCCAATCCAGGGCCGCCCTGGACGTCGCAAAAGCAAAAGTCTTGCAGGCCCAGGCAACGGTCATGGAAACCCGGGCAAAACTGGCCCAGCTTCAAAAGGTGCGGGAATTGAGCAACGGCAAGGTCCCCTCCCAGTCGGAAATGGATGCGGCGGCAGCGGCATTCGAGCGGGCCAAGGCCGATGTCGCCAATTACACGGCGGCGGTCTCCCAGGCGCAAGCCACTCTCCAGGTCAGCGACACCGACCTATCTAAATCGGTTATCCGGTCTCCCATTAAAGGCATCGTCCTCACCCGCAGTGTGGAACCCGGGCAAACAGTAGCCGCCTCCATGACAACCCCGGTGCTGTTCACTTTGGCCGAGAACCTGACGCACATGGATCTGCACGTGAATATCGATGAGGCTGATGTGGGCAAAGTACAGGAAGGTCAACAAGCTGCTTTCAGCGTTGCTGCGTACCCGAATCGAACTTTCGAGGGGCGGATCATTCAGGCGCGTTATGGTTCGTCAACAACTTCGGGGGTCGTAACCTACGAAACGGTGCTGAAAGTAAGCAACCCCGATCTGGCCCTGCGGCCCGGAATGACGGCCACTGCGGAAATCACCGTGAAAAAACTCGCCAACGCCACCATGATCCCCAGTGCGGCGCTACGCTTCACCCCTCCCGCTCAGCCGGAAACGAAGACCGGTGGCGGTCTGGTCAGCGCTTTACTGCCGCGCCCACCCAGCTCCGGATCTCAACAGCGCCATGATGAAACCGCCAATAAAAAGGAGCAGCGGGTATGGGTACTGAGGAATAACCAGCTCACAGCCATTCCGGTCGCCATCGGCTCGACAAATGGGAGCTGGACGGAAGTCGTAACCGGAGACATCCGGCCCGGCATGGAAATGGTTGTTGATGTTATAACCGGTGGAAAATGAAGACTGACAATGTGATAGATACAAATGGCGAAGACCGGCGGCGTCTTATCGAATTCAGGGGGGTGACCAAAATCTACGGCGCAGGGCATTCGTCCATGGAGGCCTTGAGGGGAGTAGATCTTCGCGTTGATGAGGGTGAGTTTGTCGCCATCATGGGTCCGAGCGGATCGGGCAAATCCACCTGCATGAACATTCTCGGTTGCCTGGACACACCGACAGCCGGCACATATATGTTCACGGACGTCGAGGTCGGACAATTGAACCGCAATCAGCGCGCCTTGCTGCGCCGCCATTATCAGGGGTTCGTGTTTCAAGGATATAATCTCTTGAGCCGCACTTCGGCCCTGGAAAATGTGGAATTGCCTCTCATCTATCGCGGCGCCCCCGCCGGCGAGCGGCGAACCCGCGCTCTTGAGGCCTTGGAAACGGTGGGTTTAAAAGGTTGGGAGTCCCATACCCCCGGCGAATTATCGGGAGGAGAGCAACAGCGGGTCGCCATCGCCCGGGCCATCGTCACCGGACCGGCGGTGCTCCTGGCAGACGAGCCGACGGGCAATCTGGATACAGCGCGGAGCCGGGAGATTATGGAATTACTCACTTCCTTGAACTACAAGCGCGGCATAACCATCATCATGGTCACCCACGAACGGGATATGGCCGCCTATGCGAAGCGCATCATCCATTTTCGGGATGGCCTTATTGCGTCGGATGAACAAAACGGGAGGGACCGATAATGCTGTGGAACGCGATCCTGCTGTCCCTGCGGGAGATCAAGCGCAATGTCCTACGTTCGTTTCTGACCACTCTGGGGATCGTTATCGGCGTGGGCGCCGTCATCACGATGGTGACCATCGGCGGGGGCGCCACTGCCCAGGTTGGAGAACAGATCGCCAGCATGGGCAGCAATCTGCTGATGGTGAGTCCGGGGAAAAGACTTGGGCCGGGCCAGACTTCCGGAACCGTTCCGTTTAAAGTCAAAGATGCTGAGGCCATTGCCAGGGATATCAGCTACGTTGCCGCCGTAGCGCCGGTCTCATCCCAGTCCGTCAAGGCCATCTTCGGCAATCAAAACTGGTCAACCATGGTAACGGGAAGCAATAATCAGTACTTCCGGGTAACGAACAGGTCCATCGGGGTGGGTCGGCCATTCAGCGACAGTGAGCTGCGGAGCGGGGCAGCGGTCTGTGTCATTGGAGAGACGGTGCGTAAGAAACTCTTCGGCGGGCAAGACCCCATGGGGGAAAGGATACGACTGCAGAAGATTTCATGTGAGGTGATCGGACTTTTGGATGGTAAAGGTCAGAGCACCATGGGGACGGACCAGGACGATATCGTGCTGATCCCGTTGCTAACCTTGCAAAGGCGTATCACCGGCAATCAGGACGTCGCGCTCATTCAGGTCTCGGTCCGACAAGGCACATCAACCGAGAAGGTCCAACAGGATATTGAGCGACTGCTCCGGGAACGGCGTCATCTATCGCCAAGTGATGACAACAACTTCAATGTCATGGATATGAAGGAGATCGCCAAAATGCTTACGGGAACCACGCAACTGCTCACGGCTTTGCTGACCGCCGTGGCCGCCGTCAGCCTGCTCGTCGGCGGGATCGGCATTATGAACATCATGCTGGTGTCGGTTACGGAACGGACCCGGGAGATCGGCATCCGGCTCGCCATCGGCGCTCTCGAAAGGGAAGTGCTCATGCAATTCCTGGTCGAGGCGGTAGTGCTTTCTTCCTTCGGCGGCCTGATCGGTATTGTGCTGGCTCTGATCTCATCCCTCTGGCTTGCCGCCGTGTTGCACGTTCCTTTCATCTTCAACGCCGGCATCGTATTCATCGCCTTCCTTTTTTCGGCGGCTGTGGGTGTAATTTTCGGCTACTTCCCGGCGCTCAAAGCCGCCCGGCTGGATCCGATCGAGGCGTTACGCCATGAGTAACCCTTCGTCCGGTTTTGCGACAGGTCATTATGGTTCAATGGCCAATCGCTTATTGTTACAGTCTTGTTACAGCACTGTATGAGAAGATGTAATGCACCGACCCTTCATTTTCCCCTAAATAACAACACAATATTTCCATTTATTATCCATAATTCATCCATATCAATCTGTTAGTATGATTTAAAACTACAGAATAAAGGAGATTCATCATGGAAAAGAAAGATACAAACAAAATCTACTGGCTGCTGGCTGCCGCCGTTATTGCCATCAGCATCATTGCCACGGGCATGGCCTTTTCCCTCTCGCCGCAAATGGAATCGGCAGGCATTATTCATGAACCTTCCGCATCACCTCAGTGTCCACCAATGCCGCCGCCCATACCTTTTGGCGTGAAGCTCCTCTTGCACGCCCAAGAGCTTAACGTCCTTTCGCAACTCACTGGAAAATCAATGGACATAATCAAAGAGCAAACCAGGTGCAAACCGCTGCCCGAATTTCTGGACGAAAACGGTATCACGCCGGAATTGTTCCGAACAGTCATGGATGAGCGAGCGCTGATATTAGTCAAACAGGCTTCCGTCGCAAATATCATTACCAAAGGGCAGGCAGACGAAATAGCTGATATGATGAATAAACATGCCAGCTATTTAGAAGTATATAAAGCAAAAAAACAAAATAATACGAAGTTAAACAAAGAACGAATTCATCCATAAGATAACAGGATGACGCTTTGACAGATAATCATCGTAAAATCACACCTTGCAGATGATTCATCGGGATCATGAAGGAAAAGGAGCATCAAAAATGGGTCTTGATATGCAAATTATAACAAAAGGAGAGGGATAATATGTCGTAATCCTCAATGGCAGTTTAGATAATAGAACCTATGATTCATGCCAACGCAAATTGGAGCCGATTCTTAATTCAAGAACTCAGGATCTGCATTTCGACATGTACATGCTATCCTTTATGAATAGTATGGGGTTACGTCTCTTGTTAAATGCCAAAAAAGTGATCGAAGATGAAGGGGGGAAATTTCAAATGTTAAATATGCAACCACAAATCGTGACGTTAATGGATATTGCCGTCGGCCCGGTGATGACCAATTCAGAAATTGCTGATTGCCATGAGCTCGACAGAGATTAGGATGGTGATGCACATTCCCTGAATAGAATAAAAAACCGCCTTGAATAATAAAAGACGGCGTGTTAGTAACCGCCAGGAATTATGATCCAACAAAATACGATAACGATTAAGGACAGGTGAAAATATGGATCGACTTCAAAAATATGGATTGCGGCTGCTGATCGCACTCATATTCATGCTCTTGATATCAATGCCCCTGTGGGCAAAGGACAAGAAAAGCGTAGCCGTGCTTCCCTTTGCCATCAACAGCGCCGACAACATCGACTATGTGCAGCAGGGCATTCTGGATATGCTCTCCTCCCGGATCGCCTCCATCGACAAGATCGAGGTCATCAGCAAGGATAAGGTCCTGGATGTTATTAAAACCGTAAAGTTGAAAGAGATGACCCTTGCCGACATCTACGCCCTGGGAAAGAAAATGAATGCAGATTACGTGGTCTCGGGGAGCATTACCAAGATCGGCAACAGTGTGAGCATCGACGCAAAACTGGTAGATATAGCCGCTTATAAACAGGCCGTCAGCATCTCGACCCAATCCCAGGGAATGGATGATGTCATTGTAAAAATCAGCGACTTCGCCTCGCGGATCGATCAGCACATCCTGGGAACAGCAGCGCCGGCAGCAACTGCGGCACCCCCCGTGGCCGCCCCCGTGTCATCTACAACAAATACCCTGCCCCAGATGTCCACTACCGGATCCACCCAGTCGCAAAAAGACCGTGAAAACCTCATTATTGCGGGCATGCGTACCGGCAAGAAGGCAACCTTCACCGGGTCCATCAATCCTGATTTCATCAGCGGCGCCCAGCCCCGGGATAAGAAGGGATTCTGGATGAGCCAGAAATACCCGACGAATTACAAAGGCGTCGATGTCGGGGACGTGAACGGCGACGGCTTAAACGAAATTGTGGTCATTGACGAAAACAGCGTCTATATATACCAGCGCAAGGGAAACGACGCCCTGCTCCTGCAGAAGATCAGCGGCGGCAAATATAACAACTATGCAGGCGTGGACATCTTCGATCTCAACAACAACGGCGTCAAGGAGATCCTCGTCTCCAACGTGGTCACAAAACGGGAGGTTTACAACGTATACAACACCGTAGATTCCTTTATCCTTGAGTGGAGGGATGGAAAGTTTGTAAAAATTGCCGATAATCTCCCCTGGCTGTTCCGGGTAATCGATGGCAAGCCTGGTGGCGTCCGGGTCCTGGGACAGAAGATCGGCTCGCAACGTCCTTTTGACACGCCCATTTATGAGATGGCCTGGAGCGGTGGCCAATACCGGGAGGGAAAGGCGCTGAAAATACCGCAAGGGCTTTCTATCTACGGCCTTACTTTGGATAACCTGGGAGAGGGGGCGGAAAAGATCATCTCCTTCAGTACTTATGACTATCTGTCTGTCTTCCAGGAAACGGACAAGCCCCTTTATGCGGTCCAGTCCATGCTGGGGAGCAAGGAGTACATCTATAAGAGCGATGAGGTCTTCGGCGGCAGTAACAGTTATGTAGAGGCCTATGGAGAGGACATGCCGGGAAACGACTACACCTTCTATTATACCTACATGAATTCACGAATTCTGACTTATGACACCAACAAGGACGGGAAGCGGGAACTTATTGTCGTCAAGAATCTGACCGCCAGCCGGATTCTTAAAAACGTGAAAATCTTCACATCCAGCGAATTCTATGATCTCGAATGGGATTCCATGAGCCTGCTGGAAAACTGGCGCACCCGGAAAATGGGCGGCTATGTGGCGGACTACCAGATCAAGGACATCGACAATGACGGCCAGGACGAGATCGTCATGGTCCTGGTGACATCATCAGGATCCCTGGTGGGCAGGGAAAGCGTCATCGCCGCTTATAAAATTCACGCACAATAGCAGTTGACAAGAATGCCGAACTGTTATAGGAGCACGCCTTAACCGGAAAGACACCAAAGGCGGTGTAGCTCAGTAGGCTAGAGCATGCGGCTCATATCCGCAGTGTCCGGGGTTCGAATCCCTGCACCGCCACCATAATGCTTCACCCAAGCTCGGTGTACAACCGGGCTTTTTTTATCTACATACTTTGGTCTCGATAATTAAATGAGCAAAGAATTTTCACCGGGATTCTTCTTTCGCAATCCCCACATCCAGACCTTTTTAGGAAGAAGCAAATTTCGCCTCCGGGAAGAAGAGGCCTTGCGGCGGGCGTCAGCGCCGGTCATCCTTGACGGCGGCAACGGTGTTCGCCTCCTTGGTTATCACTCCCGGCAACCGGGAAGTGACAGCCGCGGCCTGATCACCCTCATTCATGGCTGGGAAGGGAGCGCCGATTCTACCTATATCCTCTCCACGGCGTCCTATTTCTTCCAGAGGGGATTCGATATCTTCCGGCTCAATCTTCGGGATCATGGAGAATCTCATCATCTTAATGAGGGACTTTTCCACGGCGCCCTGCTTCCTGAAACCTTCAGGGCCATGCAGCAAATAGCCCGCTTGCGCAGGGGCGGCCATGTTTATATCATCGGCTTTTCCCTGGGAGGAAATTACGCCCTCCGTCTCGCCCTGAAGCACAATCGCCAAGAAAGCATCCCCTCCCTCTCCCATGTCTTTGCCGTAAGTCCGGCCCTTGATCCTTACAAGGCAACATTAGCGATCGATCAGGGTCTTGCGATTTATCGCCGGTACTTTCTTAAAAAGTGGAAGCGTTCCTTACGCAAAAAAGAGATCCTTTTCCCGGACCGCTACAATTTTCGATCGATGATGAAAATCAGGACGTGCATGGAACTGACCGAGGCCATCATGCCTTATTATCCCGATTTCAACGACTGCCGTCAGTACTTCAATCATTATACCCTCACAGACAAGACATTTGCGGATTTATCCATTTCTACTACGATCATGATTTCTCAGGACGATCCCGTCGTCCCCATCGAGGACTTTCATGCGCTGCGGTATCAACAGAATCTTTACCTGTCTATTCAGCAACATGGAGGTCACTGCGGCTTTATTGACATGCCGGGATTTTCTTGCTGGTATGAAAGAAAGATCTATGACACTATCATATTGGATTCGCCGCTTGCGAACCATTTTCCTGCAGTTATGCAATGATCTCAGGTATGGATTTGAACCTTTTACAGCAAAACGATCGCCTGCCGAGCTTGATCAGGAAACGTCTTGCCGGTCATGACGGCGATTTTGCCGGCAAATGGGGAGACATCAAAAAAAACAATCATTCCGGCCAATTGGCCGCCGGGGTTCTGCTTCTTTTAAGCTACCGCTCCCGCCACATCTCAGACGGGACGAAACCGGGGGCATGGGTGTTGCAGCTGATAAAAAGGTCCTTCCGGACTGCCCAAGGCGGCGATATCAGTTGCCCGGGAGGGATGCTCCATCCCCTTATCGACTGGGCATTCAGTCTCTTTTTCATCAGAAGCGGCTTCATGCCCTTCCCGCTGCCATCTTGCGGATCAGCCAATGCCGGGGCATCTTCGGAAAGTAAAAGAATTGTCTCCTTATTTTTGGCCAATGCCCTCCGCGAATCATGGGAAGAGTTGCATTTACATCCGCAGCATGTTTCGCTGCTGGGCTCCTTGCCAACTTATTCATTGCACCTCTTTCGAAGAACAATCTTTCCCCTCGTCGCCATGGCGAGGAGTGACTGGACACCTGTTCCCAACCCGGAGGTGGACAAAATCATCGAAATTCCTTTAACAAGCTTCTTCAGGGGAGATTCATATGGAAGATATATGATTCAGGCCAGGGAAACACTGTCGACGCCAGACCAGGGGCCTTGGGAATTCCCCTGTCTGATTCATGAGGATAAAGACGGTGAAGAAATACTCTGGGGAGCCACTTTTTACATCATCATGAATTTTCTGCGGATTGTATTTGATTTTCAGCTTCCCGATCTGCATTCACGACGAATCAGAGAGAAGACCTTGAATCCGGACTACCTGACAGGAAACCGGTAAGTGCCTTCTTACCCGGAGGCCTTTGAAAAATGGCTGCGCGGCGGCTCAAAAATCTTTTTCGCTTCTGGTTGGTTGGTATATAATTATGATTAAATTCAGGATGTTAAATTCAATCCCGGAACGGCAAAAAACATTTGATTCACCGCCTGCGAACCATTTTTCTACGGTAACGCAAAGATCCAACCTGGACTTCAAGGCCTTTGTTTTTGATTTCGATGGGACTATTGCCGGGCTGACCATCGATTTCGCGGCAATGCGAGCGGAGGTTTTGGCTCACCTCATGAGCTTCGGCATTCCTTCCGACGGTCTCCACGGCCTTTATGTCCTGGAAATTATCGCCGCCGGAAAGCAAATGATCGCCGGACGTTTCCCCGGCCAGGAAAACATTTATTTCCAGCAGGCAGACGCGCTGGTAAAAGGCATCGAAATAAATGCCGCCCGTCTCGGTTCTCTCCTCCCGGGAACGAGAGAGATGTTGAGCCGGCTGCGGGCACGAAATCTCAAAACCGGCATCGTGACCAGAAACTGCCGTGAGGCTGTAAATATTGTTTTCCCCGATATCCTCTCTTTCGTGGACATTGTCCTCACCCGTGATGAAACCCCGCGTGTCAAGCCGGATCCGGATCATCTGTGGAGGGTTTTGGAGGCATTCGCTTTGCCGGCGTCAAAAGTAGCCATGGTTGGCGATCACGGGATGGATATGAAACTGGCCAAGGAAGTAGGCGCCTACGCTATCGGCGTGCTTACCGGTCATGCAGGCGCGGCCGAACTCAGGGCGGCCGGAGCGGATATGGTTATCAATAAAGCATCGGAAATAAGTTCTTTCGAGGGAACTTCATTGACATAAACTATTCATTATGATTAAAGGGCAAAAAAAAAATGGTGAAAAATATGAATATAGAAGTGTTTAGAGAATATGACATAAGAGGTCTGGTTGATAAGGATCTGACTCCCGATTTTGTTTATCATCTCGGTCGTGCGATTGGAACATTCGCCCGCCGCCATGGCGTAAAGACAATGACCATCGGCAGGGACTGCCGGCTCAGCTCGGAAAGTTATGCCGAGATCATCGGCAAGGGCGTTTGCGACACCGGAATTTCCATAATTGATATCGGCCTCTGCGCAACGCCGATGCTGTACTTTTCCATTCGTCATTTCGAGGCTGATGGCGGGATAATGGTAACGGGCAGCCATAATCCTCCCGATTTCAACGGTTTCAAGGTCTGCATCGGGCCGGATACGATTTATGGCGATGATATCCAGGAACTGCGCAGGATTATGGAAGAAGACAGCTATGATCCCATCAGTGCCGGAAATGTAACCATCAGAGACATCACCCTTACCTATCAGGACTATCTTGTCCGGAACGTGGTTGTCCGCGAGGGCCTGAGTATTGTTGTGGATGCCGGCAACGGCACCGGGGGGCTATTTGCCAATCCCATTTTCCGCCGCTTGGGCTGTCTGGTAACAGAACTCTATTGTGAGCCTGATGGACGTTTCCCCAATCATCATCCCGATCCGACCGTCCCTGCAAACCTCAAGGAACTCATCTCGCTGGTAAGGGAAAAGAAGGCTGACGCGGGCATCGCCTTTGATGGAGACGCAGATCGACTCGGGATAATCACCGATCAGGGCAATATCCTCTGGGGAGACGAAATATTGCTGCTTTTCTCACGATCCATTCTCAAGAAAAATCCCGGCGCCGCAATCATCGGCGAAGTCAAATGTTCCCAAACATTATACGACGATATCACGAAAAACGGCGGCAACGCCATCATGTGGAAAGCCGGACATTCGCTGATCAAAGGCAAGATGAAGGAGGAACATGCCCTCCTGGCCGGAGAAATGAGCGGTCATCTCTTTTTTGCCGACCGCTACTTCGGCTATGACGATGCCATCTATGCCGCCATCCGGCTCCTGGAGATCTTATCTGATCCGGCAAACAATAAGATAAGCGACATTATGGCAGATGTACCCAAAACCTTTACCACTCCGGAGATCCGCATTGACTGCCCGGATGATATAAAGTTCGCCGTCGTCGCAGCGGTTAAGGATCACTTTCGCCGGGAATATCCGATTATCGATATTGACGGCGTCAGAATTCCTTTTGCCGACGGCTGGGGACTGCTTCGCTCCTCAAACACGCAGCCGGTGCTTGTGCTTCGTTTTGAGGCGGTTTCCGAAAAACGCCTGCAGGAAATACGTGACCTTATTGAAGGAGTGTTGGCTCAGGTGATGCGGAAATTTCATCCCCATAAATCTTGAGTAACGTGCAAAAAGTCCGAAAAGGCTTTTTCCGAGAAGTGTTAAGTTTTAGGTTTTATGTGTTAAATTATTGATACAGGAAGTAATTATCAGATCATTGAACTTAACACGTAACACTTAAAACATAATGGATTCAAATTTTTACGAAGCCGTCAGATTATTCCAGAACGATAATCTGACCTTCCTTGAGAGTGTCATTCTTCACCTTGATATTATTCAGTTCCCGCAGGCGGGAAAGTTCCATCTCGTGTCTTTTGGCAATGAGAGAGAGGTTATCCCCTTTCTTGACTACATAGGTCTTATCGCTCTTTTTACCATCCGAAACCTTTTTTGTTGATTTTGTTGCCTTGGCCTTCTTTTTTGAATCCTTTACATCGCTTGCCGAAGCGCCTGCATTGGCATTGCCGTCGCCGGTCCTGGCAATTTTAATAATTTCCCCCGCTTTGACGGTGTTTTTTTTCATCCGGTTGGTTTCTTTAATTGCCTTAACCGTTGTATTGCTCATTTTCGCAATTGATGCCAAGGTATCACCCTTCTTTACCTTGTAGCTGATAAACTCGCTGCTACCCGTCTTTTTCTTTCCCTCCTCAGCGGCAACTTGACTAAGGGCCTTTTTGGTCAGTTTGGTGCTGCGAATGGGAATAGAGATGTACTGACCTACTTTTACGTCGCTTTTTGAAGAAAGGGAATTATATCTTCTTATCGATTTTGGCGAGGTGCCATACTTTTTCGCTATCGATCCGATAGATTCTCCCCGCTTCACGCGATGGGCGATAACGACCGGACGGGATTTGGGCGCCGGCAACGGTTTTTCCCAATGGGGGATTGTATCGGCCACACTGGCATATTTCCCGGCCATATCGGTTGGAACTTTCAGGGAATATTCCTTTTCCGGGGTTATCTTGAAGCGCAGTTCCGGATTTAGTTGACTTAGAGACTCCTCGGGAATGTTGAGTTGCTGGGCGATGTCTTGCAAGCGCATCGATTTGTTTGTCTTGACGACTTCATAACCCGGCTCCGGTCCTTGTTTAATCATGGGAGTTCCCAGATCCATCCCATATTTCCGGGGATCCCGGACAATGTGGAGCGTCGCCAGAAAACGGGGCACATACCGTGCGGTTTCATAGGGCAATTGATGGTAGAGATCCCAGAAACGGTCCAGGTAGTTGATATGCTGCCTTGAGATCACCCGGAGGACCCTGTTTTCGCCGCAGTTGTATCCTGCCAGAACCGTCAGCCAGTCCCCGAACATCCCATGCATGTCTCTGAGGTAGGCGATAGCCGCCCGGGTGGATTTTTCGGGATCCATCCGTTCATCAATCCATTCATCCCTTTCCAGACCATATTTATAACCGGTGGAAGGGATGAACTGCCACAAGCCCAGGGCCCGGGCGCTCGACAGGGCGCTGACTTTAAATCCACTTTCCACCAGGGGCAGCCAGGACAATTCTTCGGGTAGGCCCAGTCGCTTTAATTCCTTAACAATATCAGGACGGTAAAGTCCGGAGCGCTGATAGGAAGAAATGAAAAAGTTGCGTTCTCCCGTCTGGAAGGATCTTATCTCTTTTTCCACATCGGCATTCATGATAATCGGGATCTCACCCCTTTTCCCCGGCGCCGTCGTCTGCATCCCGCTATATATGGCAAGAATTCGCTTGGAAATGAGGAGGCGCAGGTCATCCTTCTGCCTGGCAATATCGGGATCGCCATTTGCGTCCAGGATAAGGGCGTATGCCTGATCAAGCATTTCCAGGGCGCTGTCGCTATCTCCCTTGAGCCAGTATTCGTGAGACTCAGACAAGAGCCGCAGCGCCGCTTCCATCATATCCTCTTCCTGCTGGGCTTCTCCACCTTTGGATCCGGATTCAGGCGGAGCTGTCTTGAGGGAATCGTTTTCCCCGGAAATCCCGTGCCCAGTATTGGACGTAGAATTTATGGATTTATCATCGTCCTGCCGGCCCGCAGTAACGACACTCTCCTGGGAAGAGTTGATGTTTTTGTTGTCCCCCCCGTACAGTTTTGATCCATCGAATAATGGAAAACCCAGAACAAACAGCAGGACTATAAGATAGACGATTGTATGTCTTGTTCCTGTCATGATTCAGAACTCCTTTCGCATCTCCCCACTTAATCGCGCCTCCTGTACCATAAATACAATGATCAGAAAATGAATTTGATTTCTCTTCCTATGACACCATTATTCATCAACCTGTGAACTCGCAAGCAGATAGGATTCAATGAAGTCATCAATGTCGCCGTCCAGGACCCGCGTGGCATTGCCGACTTCCAGATTTGTCCGGTGGTCCTTGATCATCTTGTAAGGGTGAAGAACATAGGAACGGATCTGGCTTCCCCAGGCAATATCTTTCTTGGTCTTGTTGACTTCATCCTGTTTTTCATTCTTTTCCTGCAGCTTCATTTCATAAAGCCTGGATTTGAGATATTTCATGGCCATCGATTTATTCTTGTGCTGGGATCTTTCGTTCTGGCACTGGACCACAATGCCCGTCGGGATGTGAGTGATCCTGACCGCAGAGTCGGTTTTGTTCACGTGCTGGCCGCCGGCCCCCGAGGACCGGTAGGTATCGATGCGGAGATCCTTTTCATCGATGTCGATTACAATGTCGTCATCCACCTCCGGATAGACATAAACGGATGCAAAAGACGTATGCCTCCGGGCGCCGGCGTCAAACGGTGAAATGCGCACCAGGCGATGAATTCCCACCTCCGCCTTGGCATAACCATATGCGTAGTCTCCTTCAATGGTCAAGGAAACACTTTTGACGCCGGCCTCATCCCCGGGTAGATAATCAATGATCGTGGCCTTGAAACCTCTTCTTTCCACCCAGCGCAGATACATGCGCAGAAGTATTTCCACCCAGTCCTGGGCTTCCGTACCCCCCGCCCCGGCATGAATGGACATAATGGCATGCAGGTGGTCCTCCGGCGCCCCAAGCATCAGTCGCAACTCCTCCTGACGAATGACCTTTTCGAGCTTCAGGAGATCCAGCCCGACATCATCACGGGCCTCCTCATCTCCCTCTTCCACCGCCATTTCATACAGTTGCGCCAGTTCATCGTAATGCCGCATCTGGGCTTGCCAATGCTCAACCGTGTCTCTTAGTTTTGTCTGTTTTTTGAGAACCTCCGAAGCCTTTTCCGGATCCGCCCAGAAGTCCTCCCTGGATGCGGCTATCTCCAGTTCTCTGATTGTCTCTTCCTTTGCGGCTATGTCAAAGACACTCTCCGAGATGGTTCATTCTTTTGCGTAAATCAGCTACGTTTTCCTGGATTCCTTCCATCATGGCTCTTCCTCCTGAGGGTTATTGCCGCTGACATTATCATCAATGTCAGAAAACATATATAGACAAATAAATCGCCCTGGGATGCGTAAAAAGTGCTTCCCTTGCTGATTTGGACGTAGCCGTCCAGAAAAGCCTTTTCAAATAAAGCCGTCGTTTGGGTCATTTTCCCCGTGGCATCGATAAAGGCGCTGATTCCCGTATTGGCCGCCCGCACAACATCGAGGCGGTTCTCCACAGCACGGAAAACCGTCATAGATAGATGCTGGTACGGCGCCGAGGTCCGGCCGAACCAGGCATCATTAGTGATATTAACCAGGAAATCCGCTCCTTCCTGCTTGTACATCCTGGCCGCTCCCGGGAAAATGCCTTCATAGCAGATCAGCACCCCGACCCGGTAGGATCCGAAGGTCAGGGGGTGGTAGCCCGGCCCGGTGCCAAAATCGCCGATCCCTTCCACCAGTTTGTTGATGAAAGGGAAAAATTGCCGCAGCGGGACATATTCCCCGTAGGGCACCAGATGAACCTTGTCGTACCTCCCCATGATGGTCCCTTCCGGTGAAAGGAGGAAGGCGCTGTTGAACAACGTGATGTTCTTTCCCTGCCGGTCATAGGTCGGGCTGCCGAAAAGGAGCCAGGATCGGGATTGTTTCACGAATCCGACCACCATGCGGTGCAGATCGTTGACATCCTGAAAAAAGGCAGGATACGCCGTTTCCGGCCACACGGTCAGATCCGGCCGGGAGAGATGGACCGGCCGGGAGAGGTCGGTGTGGTTTGCTATTGTTTCCAGCTGATACCGGGGGTTCCACTTGACGCTCTGGTCGATATTTCCCTGGGCAATCCGGACGACGACTTTCGGAGCCGTCGTCATCTGCTTGCCGATTTCCTGGATACGAAAGATGCCGTAACCGTAAACCATCAAAAAAAGCCCGGCTATGACCAGAATCTTGGCCAAAATCATTTTCTTCGCGCCGGGAACGAACAGGGCTTCATAGAGCATGGCATTGACGATAACGATGAGAAATGTCACGCCATAGACGCCGGTGATATCGGCAATCTGAATAATCGGTAACAGGAGGTATTGTGAATATCCCAGGTTTTCCCAGGGGAAACCGGTTAAAAGATGGGATTTCGCATATTCCAGACAGGTCCATATTAATGGCGCCGCCACCCACAAGGGAACCTTTTTATTGCGGAAATAGACAACGGCGGCGGCAAAAAAACCGGTGTAGAGGCTAAGATAGGCCGACAAAAGAAGCATCGCGGCAATGCCGACTGGATAGGGCAGATAACCGTAGTTGACGACCACATGGGTTATCCAGTACATAATCCCCACTTGCGCGGTCATGCCCGTAACGAGACCCAGCAGCAAACCCTGGGTAGGGGTCTTTTCTCCTTTCAGGGCATAAAAGAGGGGCACCAGACTCAACCAGGCAAGGAATCCCGTCCCGAACTTCGGAAAGGACAGGATCAGCAGCCATCCCGATCCGAGTGCCAGCATGACGTCATTTATGTCAAGCATCGGGAAACTGATCCTGCGAGACCTTTGAAAAATGGCTTCGCCGCGGTTCAAAAATCTTTTTCGCTTCTGTTTAATTGGCATATAGTTGTGATTGATTACAGGATATCAAATTCAATCCCGGAACGGCGAAAAACATTTGATTCACCGCTTGCGAACCATTTTTGTACGGTTATGGGTTATGCAGAGCTCCCCCTACCCTTCCGGCTCAAACTGATCCCTTGCGGATGTTTCCGGTTTTCTGCGCATCCGTACTTTTTTAATCGTCCGTTCGTCGGCAGCCGTAATGATCATTTCAAAATCGTCCACATTTACCGTTTCACCGGTGGCCGGTATCCTTTTGATCGAATTCAGGATCAGCCCCCCCAGCGTTTCATATTTCCCTTCACCAAATATGACACCGAAGTGCTCCTCAAGCTGCTCAATTTCCACCCTTCCGTCCACCATGGTATATCCGTCCGGCTGATCAACGATCCCCAACTCCTCGGTGTCGTGCTCATCGTGAATCTCTCCGACAATCTCCTCGAGTAGATCCTCCAGGGTCACCAGCCCCGATGTCCCCCCATATTCATCAATGACAATGGCCATGTGATATTTTTTCTGTTTGAGTTCATGGAGGAGCTGACTGATATTCTTTGTTTCGGGAATATAGTAGGGCTTGCGCAATATGGATAGAAAATCCTTTTCCGTAACCGGTTTGGACCAGAATTTGAGGAGATCCTTCACATTCACCACGCCGATGATATGGTCGATGTTTTCCCGATAAACAGGCATGCGGGTATGGCCGTGCCGGCAAATTAGTTCCATGATTTCCTCGATCTTTGCCCCGGCGCTGATCGCTACAATTTCCGTTCTGGGGATCATGACCTCGCGGACTACGGTATCCCGGAATTCCAGGATACTCTGAATCATCTCCCCGGACTGGGGATCGATCAGGCCCTCCTCCTCACCGGCATCGATGATGGCCTGAATTTCGTCTTCCAGACGGGAGGCGTCACGTTCTTTGAACAATTTTTTCATCAGGGATAACAGACTTCTTCCCACTTCCATAGCTCCTTGGCCCTGACTATAGTCCCCGGGCGTATTCGGGTCTCAAAACATCCTGATTGCCTGAAGCAATCACCCTTTGAATCATGGCTACCGTCTTTTCCTTCTCTTCCGGTAATCTGGCGCGGACAGGCAGATAGTTCGAGGCATGATTGGAAGTGAAGTAACAATTTGTAAATCGTGACTGGGCAATCATAATCCCCAGCTCGTTCAGAAAGCCGAATGTATCGGGAAGGATAAAACGGCCTGCGGCATGATCCTCATAAAGGGTTGTCCCGGGGACAAGCATCAATGTGAGCGCCCCCGCATAATCAGGATCGATATCGGTCAGAATCCGGGCCGTATCCACGGCATGGGCGCCACTCTTCCCGACGCCTCCCAGCCCCAGGATGACCGTCGTTGACAAGGCAATACCGGCTTCCTTGACCCGCCGTCCCGCCTCAACCAACTGCCCGTAAGTTACCCCCTTCCGGATGTCCATGAGCACTTCGTCATTGCCGCTTTCCACGCCCAGGTAAATGATACCCATGCCAAGATCTCGTAATTCCCGAAGTTCTTCCACCGTTTTCCGGAGGATGCTTTTAGCGTTGCCATAAAGTCCGATTCTCTGCACACCCCGGACATGCCTGCCGATAAGCCCCAGGATCTCCACCAGCCGCTTCTGGGGGATTATCAACGCATCGCCGTCACAAAGAAATACCTTGTCCACCTGGCGATAACGGCCGGCTTCCAGGATATCTTCCCTAATCTCCTCAGTAGTTTTTATCCGGAATTTTTTTTCTTTATACGTCGGGCAGAAGGTGCAGCGATTATGTGAGCATCCGACGGTGACCTGCAAAAGCAGGCTGTAGGCCTCACTTGGCGGCCTGATAATGATTCCTTCGTACTTCATAATCCTTATAAGCAATAAAAAAGGGGTTAACCGTATCGGCCAACCCCTGATGTATTTGGCGGGGCCGAAGGGACTCGAACCCTCGCCCTCCGGCGTGACAGGCCGGCGTTATAACCAACTTAACTACGACCCCGTTTTTTTCTTCCCAAAGCGACTCTTCACACCACTGGAAACCCGTTCTTTGCTGCCGAGCGTGGCTTTTAGCAGCCGCAGCCGACGGTTTCTTCCGTTTTCTATGGTAGGCGGAACAGGACTCGAACCTGTGACATCCACGGTGTAAGCGTGGCGCTCTCCCAGCTGAGCTACCCGCCCTTACTGTCACCATAAGCAAGGCGCGAAAGCTATCAGCAATAAGCAGACTTGTCAAGGAAAAAAGAACTCCCTGTTAAGCATTCATAGGCACCCTGCCCGCGCTCATTGTTGGCAGAGATGAAGTTTCCTCTTTCTTTTTCTCTGAGGCAATTACTCCTTTGCCGATCTCGTCTTCCGGAACAAATGCCACCCCCAGAACTTCATCCATGTTTTCCACAGGAATAATTTTCAGGGCTTTGATGACGTTTGCCGGCACTTCGGCAAGATCCTTTTCGTTGTCCTTGGGAATAATTACTGTTTTGATATTCCCCCGGTGTGCGGCGAGCAGCTTTTCCTTTAACCCGCCGATCGGCAATATCCTTCCCCGGAGGGTTATTTCCCCGGTCATGGCCAGATCGCCCCGTACCTTTTTCTTCATGTAGGCAGAAGCAATGGCGGTCACCATGGCTATCCCTGCCGACGGCCCATCCTTCGGTATGGCCCCTTCCGGGACATGGACATGGACATCGGTCTCCTTATAATAATTCTCCGGCAGGCCGAACTCATCCGCCCGGGAACGAACATAGGTCATGGCCGCCTGCACCGACTCCTGCATGACGTCGCCAAGCTTTCCAGTCATGACCATTTTCCCCGTTCCTTTCATGATGGTCGCCTCGATAACCAGGAGCTCGCCGCCGACTTCCGTCCAGGCCAACCCTGTTGACAAACCGATCTGATCCTTGCCCTCTGTTTCACCGTGACGGAACTTTGGCACTCCCAGATATTTGGGCACCGCCTTCGAGCTTACCCTGATCTGGTCCTGAATCCCTTCCGAAACGATCTTGCGGGCTATTTTCCTGCAGATCGAAGCAATTTCCCGCTCCATATTCCGCACCCCCGCTTCCCGGGTGTACTGCCTGATAATAGTAAGTATTGCTCCATCGGTAAAGGCGACATTCTTTTCCGTAAGGCCGTTGGCCTCCATCTCCTTCGCCACGAGGAATTTCTTGGCGATATTGAGCTTTTCCGGTTCCGTATAGCCGGCAATCCGGATGACTTCCATCCGGTCCTGCAGGGGCGCCGGAATAGTCTGCAGGATGTTGGCCGTGGTGATAAACATAACGTCCGACAAATCGTAATCAACTTCTAAATAATTGTCATTAAAGGCGTTATTCTGTTCCGGATCAAGAACCTCGAGGAGGGCCGACGAGGGATCGCCCCGAAAGTCGGAACTCAGTTTGTCCACCTCATCAAGACAAAATACGGGATTATTAGAACCGGCCTTCTTCATCAACTGGACGATTTTCCCTGGTAAAGCGCCGATATAGGTTCTCCTGTGCCCCCGGATCTCTGCTTCGTCCCGAACGCCGCCCAGAGAGAAACGGACAAACTTCCTGTTCGTGGCCCGGGCGACAGATTTGGCAACGGAGGTCTTTCCCACCCCCGGCGGACCGACAAGACATAGAATCGATCCTTTATTTTTTTTCACCAGGCTCTGAACAGCCAGATATTCAATGATTCGCTCCTTGACCTGTTTCAGACCGAAATGATCCTCTTCGAGTATCGCCTCCGATTCCTTTAGGGTATGCTTGTTCTCCGTCTTTTCGTACCATGGCAAATCAAGAAGCCAGTCAACGTAGTTTCTGACTACCGTGGCCTCCGCTGACATCGGGGCCATCATCTGCATCTTCTTGATTTCCCCCTTGACCTTTTTCTGGGCCTCCTCAGGCAGCTTCTTCTGCTTTAGTCTCTTTTCCAGCTCGGCGATTTCACTTTTTAAATCGTCTTTTTCCCCCATCTCCTTCTGAATCGCCCGCATCTGTTCGTTTAGATAGTAATCTTTCTGCGTCTTTTCCATCTGCTTTTTGACGCGTCGCTTGATCTTCTCCTCCACCTGGAGGATTTCAATCTCACCCAAAAGCATTTCATACACGGCTTCCAGTCGCTCCGGTACGCTGATTATCTCGAGAATCCGCTGCTTATCTTCCAGTTTTACGCTCACATGGGATACGATGACATCGGCCAGTTTGGAAGGGCTTTCGATGGAGGAAATTGTATTCACCATTTCCACATGTACCTTCTTGCTCAACTTGACGTAGGATTCAAAGGCCTCATTGAGACTTCTGATCAGCGCTTCGGCCTTGACTCGATCCTCATCCCCCTCTTCCTCGATCTCCTCAACCTTAACGGTGAAGAAGTCTTCCATAGAGATGTATTCCCTGATGATTCCTCTCTTCTTTCCCTCAACGAGGACTTTCACCGTCCCGTCGGGAAGCCGGAGCAGCTGGATGATGATGCCGACGGTTCCAATTCGATATATATCATTTTCTGACGGTTCATCCTTCTGGGCGCTTTTCTGGGCCACCATGAAGATGCTCTTTTCATATTTCATGGCCGACTCAAGGGCGGCAATCGATTTGTCCCTCCCCACGAACAGGGGAACGATCATGTGAGGGAATACGACCACATCCCGCAGCGGCAGCAAGGGCATGGAGGAAATTTCGTCTTTCTTGTTATCTTTAATGAAATCGATCATATATACTTATCGTTTCCTTGACGTGATATGAATATTAGGCAGTTTCCGAAGCCGATTCAAATATCAGAATGGGGTTTTCCCTGTTCATAACCACCTCTTCACTGATGACACATTCACGCATGTCACGGCGGGAGGGAAGTTCATACATGATCTCCAGCATGGTATTTTCCAGGATCGAGCGCAAACCTCTCGCTCCTGTTTTTCTTTCCGTAGCAAGCTTCGCGACCGCCCTCAGGGCGCCATCAGTAAATTTAAGCTTTACATTTTCAAGATCGAAAAGTTTTTTATACTGTTTGATGATCGAATCCCGCGGCTCTCTGAGGATGCGCACCATATCGTTTTCATCAAGCTCATTAAGAGTGGCGATTACGGGCAGACGGCCGATAAATTCCGGTATGAGGCCGAATTTCAACAAATCTTCCGGTTGCACTTCCGTCAGCAATTCTCCGACCTTCTTTTCCTGTTTGCTTCGTATCTCCGCCCCGAAGCCCATATTGCTGAAGCCGACTCTTTTAGCGATAATATCTTCAAGGACATTGAAGGCACCGCCGCAGATAAAGAGGATATTAGTTGTGTCAACCTGGATAAATTCCTGCTGGGGATGCTTTCTCCCCCCCTTGGGCGGAATGTTCGCCAGGGTGCCCTCGATGATTTTCAGGAGGGCCTGCTGTACCCCCTCGCCGGATACGTCCCTGGTAATCGACGGATTGCCCGATTTCTTGGCTATTTTATCTATCTCATCAATGTAAACAATCCCCTTCGACGCCCGCTCCACGTCATAATCGGCATTCTGGAGGAGCGCCAGGATGATGTTTTCCACATCCTCCCCCACATAACCTGCCTCCGTAAGGGTTGTTGCATCGGCAATGGTAAAGGGGACATTGAGCATTTTCGCCAGCGTTTTCGCCAGCAGCGTCTTCCCCGAACCGGTGGGACCGATGAGGAGGACATTGCTCTTCTGAATCTCCACTCCGTCCATATCCATGGGACGGAACAGGCGTTTGTAATGATTGTAAACCGCCACGGACAGGATTTTTTTGGTCCTGTCCTGGCCAATCACGTAGGAGTCGAGGAATTTCTTGATCTCCTTCGGTTTGGGAGTTCCCCTGGTCTTTTCCACCGCCGCCGCCGTATCGTTGTCCTCATGGACAATGGATCGACAAAGCTCGATACATTCGTCGCAGATATAGGCCGTGGGACCGGCAACGAGCTTTCGTACTTCGTTCTGGTTCTTACCGCAGAAGGAACAATACAACAACCCCTGTCCCCCTCCCTGCGTTTCTCTTCCTTTTCTGACCATTTATTTATAACCTCTCGCTCACGGCATCATTGCCGCTTATCGATGATAATATCAATAATCCCATAATCTTTCGCCTGCTGACCATCCATAAAATAGTCCCGCTCCGTATCTGCCTGAATCTTTTCCAGCGGCTGATTTGTCATTGTTGCCAATATCTGGTTCAATTCGTCTTTCAGTCTCAGGATCTCCCGGGCCTGGATAGCAATGTCCGTGGCCTGTCCCTGGAATCCTCCGAGGGGCTGATGAATAAGTATCCGCGCGTGAGGCAAGGAAAAGCGCTTCCCTTTGGCCCCCGCCGCCAGTAAAATTGCCCCCATGCTGGCAGCCTGGCCCATGCAGAAGGTGCTAACCGCCGGTCTTATGTACCTCATGGTATCATAAATCGCCAATCCGGAACTGACATGACCGCCGGGACTATTGAGATAGAGAAAGATCTCCTTGTCCGGGTCTTCCGACTCCAGATAGAGCATCTGAGCAATGATCAAATTGGCGACATTATCATCAATAGCCGTTCCCAGAAATATGATGCGATCTTTCAGCAGGCGCGAGTAAATGTCAAAGGCCCGCTCGCCCCGCCCATCCTGCTCAACTACCATTGGAATCAGGGGCATTTAACTTACCTCCCGTGTCGCTGGGGATTCTTTTTTAACCACATTTATCAATGCTTTCTCTTCAATAAAATTAATAACTTTCTTGTTGACCAGTTCCGCCCTGATACTCTCCATCATATCGTCCTTGGCGAGTGAGGCAAGGAAGGACTCGTAGCTCTGGTTGCGCTGCCTGGCAAGCTCTTTGATATGTTCATTCAGTTCTTCATCGCTGACTGATATATTTTCTTTCTCCCCTATCTTTCTCACGAGCAACAACGTCTTGACAATCCGGGTCGCATCATTTTTGTACAGATCGTGATATTGGGGAATAATTTTTGCTGCCTTGTCCGCATCGATTCCCTGCATGGACATCCGCCACCGGGTATCCGCCATCATCGAGAGGATCTGTCTTTCGACAAGGGCTTCGGGGGCCACGATGGGGTTCTTTTCGATAAGCTTCTCGATAATCGCCATCCTCATGTTTCCATCGACCTGTTCCTGCTTCTCTGCTTCAATGTTCTTGCGGAGATCATCCCTCAGTTCATCAAGGGTGTTGAACTGTTCAAAATTTTTAACAAAATCATCATTGATCTCAGGTGTTTGTTTCTCTTTGATATTCTTTACGGCCACAGTAAAGGTCGCATCCTTGCCGGCAACATCCTTATGATGATAGTCATCGGGGAATCTAATGGCAACCTCCCGGGTTTCTCCCTTTTTCATGCCCAGGAGCTGGTCCTCGAAGCCGGTGATAAAAGTATTGGATCCAATCTCCAGGAGATAATCGTCTGCTTTGAGTTCCCTCAGAGACTGACCGCCGACAGCGCCCTGAAAATCAATGACGACGAGCTTTCCCGAATCAACCACAGCATCATCGGACATCTCCTCCATGGTGCTGTACATCTCCTGCAATTCTTTTAATTTAGCCTCCATATCAGCATTCGTTACTTCGACTTCTTCCCGGTCAATTTCCAGACCGACATATCCTTCCGGGTCGAAGACCGGTTCAATTTCCACGGTGGCACTGAAGGCAAAGGCCTTTTCCGGTTCGATACCCTGCTGATCTATCTCCGGGCGGGAAACAGGATCAATGGCATGCTCCTTCAAGGCATCCCAGAAATGTTGATTGAAAAGTTGAGTCATTGCCTCTTCTTCGGCATGGTCCTTATAGAATTTTTCCAGAACGGGACGGGGAATTTTTCCCGGGCGGAAGCCTCTCACCTTGGCCGTTTTGCTGATCTTCCGATAAACATCATCCAGGACAATTTTTGTTTCTTCCCAAGGAATTTCAAAGGATAATTTCTTCTTGACAGGACTTATTTCCTCAATCTTCACGGTCTGGCTCATTTCGTTCACCGGTTCTTTTCTCCTTCACTACTTAATATTTAAACGCGGAAAGGTCATTTGGTGCGAGAGAGGGGACTTGAACCCCTATCCGCTCGCGCGGGCTGGATCCTAAGTCCAGTGCGTCTTCCAGTTCCGCCACTCTCGCCAAGATATTTCTTCTCATATATGCGCAGACAAAAAGATTGTCAACAATATCCAAAAAGATGCGAGGCTTTATCGCATACCTAATCCTTTTGCAAGCTTTTTCAGTCTGTCTCTTCTTTCTCCAAATCTTGAGCCTTATCCTTGAATGGCACTGTCAACTCATATGCCCCGGCAGCAAGAACCGCCTTGATCGGAAATCCCGACTTCTCATAAACTCGCAACATGGCCTTGTTTACCGAGAGGACATCGGCTGTAAATCCCTCGACGCCTTCCTCCCTCGCAATCTTGACCAACAGTTCAAGGAGAAAGGAGGCCATCCCCTTTCCCTGATAAGCTTCATCAACAATGAAGGCCGTATCCGCATAAGGACGATCATGGGAACGGACATAGCGGGCTTCGGCAATGATTCTCTCCGTGCCGGTCTCCTCGATAACTCCCACTACAGACATGATCCGCCGATAGTCCACATTAACGTATTCCTGCATCTTTTTATGAGGCATAGCCTTGATCGGACTGAAATAACGGTAATAAACAGCCTGATCGGAAAACCGGTAAAAGAGACGGCGCATTTCGTCTTCATCGGAGGGCTTTATCGCCCGAAAGCGCACTGACAACCCCTCCTTGAAGGTATGGGTGCAGGACACCTTTTCCGGATAGAGATGGCCCGAATCGGCAAAATAAATCTGGTCGGCATAGATCATCTTAGCATTTTTGGCCTGCTGAACCAGCTCCGCCCGATCGTCAGGGTGGGCGATATCGATCAGGGCCTGGGCGCGCTGCCGCAGGGTTCTGCCCATGAGATAGGCCACGCCGTATTCGGTTACCACGATATCGAGGGATTCCCGATTGGAAAACTGATAAGGCATGCTTTCCACAGACATAACGATGTTTGCTTTCCCTTCCCGATTACGACTGGGGAGGGCAAATACCGTCCGGCCGTCCCTGGACAGGGCGGCACCCATGAAAAGTTCCTGGACGGCCCCGGGACCGGAGGTAACATTGCCTTTGCCCATGTGGAGGGCCACATTTCCCGTCAGATCCACCTTCCGCGCCGGCAGGATCGCCATGACCCGGTCATTGCGCCCGATAACCTTGGGGCTCATGACCACATCGATAGGCTGAAATTCAACCAGGGGGTTCCTGTCGAGCCAGTCCACCAGTTCCCTTGTTCCCATAATGTAAGAAGCCGCCGACTTCCCACGGAATACCCCTTTCCTGCGGTTGGTCACGGCGCCGCTTTTCACGAGATCCATCAGGGCGTCCGTGAAAAATGGGGATTGGATGCCCAGATGCTTCTTGTTCACCAGTTGCCGCCCCAACGCCTCATAAAGAGGACCGATGGCAAATGATATACAACTCCCATCCTCCACAATCGATGCGACATGTCCGGCGATCTTCAGGTAGACTTCATCCAACGGCCACCGGGGCACGTAGAAAATCGGCTCCGTCGCTTCGATCAGCTGGTCAAAATCATCTATATGTACCAGGGTGTCGCCCAGGGTTCGGGGCACAGCATTGTTTATTTCTCCGATAACAACCTTGGCGCTTTCCATTGCCTGACGCTCCACGGCCATGCCCAGACCAAGACTGCAATATCCTGTTTCATCGGGAGGCGTGATCTGGATGAAGGCCACGTCAATGCTTATAGCGCCGGTCCGGAACAGCCATGGTATCCGGGAAAAGCGGCTGGGAATCAGGTCAACCCGCCCTTCCTGTATGGCCTCACCGGCTATCCATCCGGAAAAAAAGGTTTTCAGGCGGTATTTCTTCGAAAATCTTTCATCGATGGCGACAGCGTCCCCGAGGCTGACCAATTGGATTACTTCCAGGTCCTGAAGGTTTGGCTGCGCCGATGCCATGAGATGCTTTACCAGGGTCCGGGGCTCGGCCATGCCTGTTCCCAGGAAGATGCTCATTCCCGGCTCGATTTTCTCCAGAATGGCGTCAGGATTTACTATCCGGCATTTCCAGGGAGGCTCGGTTTTCTTTGGCGCAGAAAAAGATTTAAATATCAAAAGCTTTGCTCCTACGTAGCAAGATTGTAAGCAGCGGGATCGAATGGCGATCCGGCCGGGAATACCCGGGTCCCCAATTCCCGATCCAGCATGAAGACTCCCTCTCTACTGTTTTCCACGCGCTCCATCTGTCGGACATTCTTTTCGGCATTGGCTTCCTCCTCGATCTGCTCCTTGGTAAACCAGTTCAGCATGCTATCCGAGGCAAAGTCATTTTCTTTACGGGCAATCTTAACAAGATTATGTATTTTTGCGGTTATGAACTGCTCATGGGCATAGGCATCTTTCCACGCCTCCAGAGGGCTGCTCCAGGATGCTTTAATCTGTTTCAAATCCAACAGATTTACTTCGTGACCGCGATCGATAATATGGTCGAAGAACTTCATGGCATGAATCATCTCCTCATGGGCCTGGCAGCGCATCCAGTGGGCCATGCCATCCAGGTTTTGAGAGTGAAAATAGGCAACCATGGAAAGATAAATGTAATAAGATTCAAGCTCGTGCTTGATTTGTTCGTTCATTGCTTCCAACAATTTTTTCCCGATCATCGTTGTCTCTCCTTTCAATTTATTCAATGCCGCTACGTGGGAAATTATGCACATCTACGCTGATTGTCAATAACAAATAACCGGCAAAAAAAAATCGACACCCCTGTTGATTTGAACTATACAGAATTCATGAAAAAATGAAAAGAAAGTTGCAAGTTACCTAATATGTCAAAGATATTAAATAATTTCATCACATCGGCGCCATTTTTGGCCTTCCTTTATCTGTTTATCCGTGTCTACTCCTGGACGTTCCGGTTCCAGGTTGAAAATGAAGCGGCATGGAAAGAATATTACGACAAGGGTGGGAGGGTCCTCCTGTGCACCTGGCATCAGCATTTCTTCGGGGCTATCCGTCATTTTCAGTCTTATCGCAAATACAAACCGGGGCTCATGATCTCCAAGAGCAAGGATGGCCACATCATCGCCGCGGTTGCCAGAAGATCAGGATGGGATACGATACGGGGCTCCTCCTCTCGAGGCGGCCTTGAAGCCATGCTCAAAATGATTGAGAAATTGAAAAAGGACCGGCTTGCCGGTCACATTGTTGACGGCCCCCGCGGACCGGCCGGCGAGCTTAAAGCTGGTATTATCCGGATCTCCCATGCCGCCGACGCCGTTATTGTCCCCTTTTACATCCAGGCCGACAGTGCCTGGTATTTCAAAAGCTGGGACCGCTTCATGCTGCCCAAGCCTTTCTCCAAAGTCACCCTCCGTTTCGATGAAATGATCAAGTTTCCTGCAACCACTGACGAAGAACTTTTTGAAAGCCAACGGCAGCAGCTTCAGGAAATCATGCGCAAAGGGGCCAGTAATCTTTTCAGCTAATGAGGAATTCATGGCAAGTGTCAACGACATAGCAAGCCAGTTGTATGTCCATCCCAAAGAACGAACGAAGATAATGGAGGCCCGTGTCCTTGCTGCCGCCGACATAGTTGGGGCCATGTCTTCCCATCGTCTATAAAAAATGCTTCTCATGGCAATGGGTGGAGACGTGTAAATGGTTGACCGGCTATTTCCCGGTCGTCTAGAACGATTCTATACTTCTTATAGTTCTTGCTTCTCATTTATATCATTTTATGCTACAGTGCAAACCATAATATGGAGTAATTATTTTATACAGCAGCTTAAGAGTAATGTACGCCGCATAAGTTTACAATGACGGCCCCCCAAATGTCTCAAGCTCTTTTTTGGATGCATCTATGGCAGACAGAAGACAGACCGAAGCTGACAGAAGAAAAGCGGAACATGACAGAAGAAAGGCAAAAGCTTACGGAAGTCAGACAGAACATGACAGACGGCAGGCGGAACATGACAGACGGCAGGCGGAACATGACAGACGTAGACATGTAATCCGCTCAAACAAACATAAACAAGACCTGAAATGGATGTGCATCGTTGTGCTTACCGCCGCTATCATGTGCATTCTCACCTATGTTCTTCCCCCTCTAATTGGAAAACTTATCGCTATATTTTCCTATTTTTGAGGCTACCCAATATCCCCTCAACAATACATTCTGTGTCAGTGCGTGGAAGAGCCATTACCAGAGATGAGAGGCGGCAGGCTTACTGGCAAAATGATAGTGTTAGCGGACCACTGGCTCCGGGAGAGATAGCGTTGGTGTGCTTCGCAAATGGTCCGAACCGGGGTGGGAAACGGTATGAAACTTTTCACAGTGGGGAGAGAATTCCTGATTAAACAAAAAGGGGCTACGGAAAAACTCCGTAACCCCTTGATTTTCATGGTCGGGGCGAGAGGATTTGAACCTCCGACCCTCTGAACCCCATTCAGATACGCTACCAAGCTGCGCTACGCCCCGACATGTCGCTGAGATGAAGTGACCCCTTACCATCGTCCGCAATGCCTGTCAAGTTTAATCAAGACCCGACGTAATGAAAATAGGGGTCAAAAATTTATCAAAAAAGACTTGCAATCCTGCGCCATAGTCCCCTATTATGACACCTATGTCACCAGTGAAAGAGTTTTTCCGAAATAACCCTGCCAGGATCATCAGCATATTCGTGTTGCTGTTGTCTTTGAATACCTCCTCTTCCCATGCCGATATCTATAAATATGTAGACAAAAAAGGGACCATTCATCTCACCAACATTCCCACAAACCCGCAAGTCAATTACGTGCTGGTTTACCGGGAAAAAAGGATATTGTTCAACATCAAGCCAAACGATGTGGCAAAATACGATCAGATTATAAACCGAACCGCGGAGAAGTACAATGTTGATCCCGCGCTCGTAAGGGCCGTTATCAAGACCGAGTCCAACTTCAACCATCGGGCCGTGTCGCCTAAAGGCGCTCGGGGGTTGATGCAGCTCATGCCTTCAACTGCCTACGCTCTTCAGGTTCCTGATTCCTTCCAACCGGAGAACAATGTCGAAGGAGGCGTCAAATACCTCCGTTACTTAATGGAATTATTCAGAAATGATCTCCCTCTGGCCCTGGCGGCCTACAATGCCGGCGAGAACGCGGTGATTAAACATCGCGGCATTCCCCCTTACCGGGAAACTCAAAACTATGTCCAGAGAGTCATCAGCCAGTATCACCAGTATCGCCTGCAATAGTTTCTTACCCAACATAGAAGTACCCTTTTATCTTCTCGAATCTTTTTTCCTTGATCCCCCTGATGTTCATCAGACTTTCCAAATTGTTTATGCTGCCGCCCGACAACCGGCGGAAATCAAGAATCTGTCTGGCAGTGCTTTCACCAATGCCAGGAATCAGCAGTAAGTCCGCAAAGGAGGCCCTGTTGATATCGATGGGCAGATTCAAGGACAGACGCGTCGCCGCCTTCATCCCTTCCAGCGCAACCTGGCCGTTGCCATGAATCCGCAGGGTTGAACCGGATTTCAGCGGTTGGAAAAGATTGAGACCGGCCGGGTTGGAATATTCCACCCCGGCCATGTTCAGAAACTCCTGTATTATTGTCTTTTCTGGAAGGTAATAGATACCGGAGCGAATGGTTTCCCCGGCTATTTCCACGGCGACGGGGCCACTCCGGATGTTTCCCCAGGGCAGGTTCACATCCGGGGGGCCATTCTGAAACCAGGCAGATCCCGCCGCATACATGACCAAGGCAACGGCAAGAAAAACCATCAAGCCATTAATCTGCCTTTCTTTCAGGGTCATCGATCAGAATTTTTGCTTTTCCAGTTCAAAGGCGTCATGAAGAACCATGACCGCCAACTCCGTGTATTTTGCCTTCACAACGCAGGAAATCTTTATTTCCGAGGTGCTGATCATCTCGATGTTGATGCCTTCTTTGGCCAAAATCGTGAACATCTTGGCGGCAACGCCGGAGTGGCTGATCATCCCCACCCCAATGATGGAAATCTTGGCCACACTGTCATCGATCTCCACCCTGGCGGCGCCCATATCTTTTGCCGCTTCCTGAACGAGGACCGAGGCCTGCTTCACATCCTTTCGAGAAACAGTGAAGGTCAGATCCGTCAAGCTATCAACGCTGGCATTCTGAATAATCATGTCCACCATGATGTTATGTTCCGCAAGGGGAGTAAACAGGCGTGCGGCGATCCCCGGTCTGTCCGGGACATTGACGACGGTAATTTTTGCCTGATCCCGGTCATAGGTTACACCGGACACCACTTCTCTTTCCATATCCTTATCCTCCTTTGTCACCAGAGTCCCGCCTGCGTCTGAAAAAGAAGATTTGACATAAACGGGGACCTCAAATTTTTTCGCCATTTCCACGGACCGGGGCTGCAAAACTTTGGCTCCCGCTCTTGCCATCTCCAGCATTTCATCGTAAGATATTTTATCAAGCCGTCGCGCCTTGTCATATATATTCGGATCCGTCGTATAAACGCCATCCACATCCGTATATATTTCGCAGACATCCGCTTTCAGGGCCGCCGCCAGGGCAACGGCGCTGGTATCGGAGCCGCCCCGGCCCAGGGTCGTAATATTGTTTTCCCCATCGACACCCTGGAACCCGGCCACCACGATAATGGATCCCTTTTTCAGCTCTTCCCTGATTTTCCTCGTGTCGATCTTGACGATGCGCGCCTTCTTGAATGCTTGGTCCGTATTGATTTTCACCTGATACCCGAGAAAGGACCGTGCTCGATAACCCAGGCGGTTGAGCACCATGGCCAGGAGGGTTACGGTCACCTGTTCACCCGTGGAGATCAGGGCGTCATATTCCCGGGGATCGGGGTCCGCTGCTGCCTGCTGCGCCAGATGGATGAGACGGTCCGTCTCGCCGGCCATGGCCGAAAGGACAACGACCACGTCATTGCCTGCATCTTTTTCTTTGATGACCCGTCGGGCGACATTCCCGATCCGCTCCAGATCTGCCACGGACGTTCCACCGTATTTCTGTACCACAAGACTCATTTGTCAGAATCCTCCCTTTACTAAAAGGTTTTTGATGATATTAATTTTATCCTCTTTACCAGTTATGATCAATTCCCGCATATGTTCATTCATATACGTGAGGTTTATGTATAAAGCCCCTTCCGGCAGGATATCTCTGATTCTTTCCGCCCATTCGATGACCACCACGCCATCCCCGTAAAAATAATCCTCATATCCCATGTCCTCGAGATCCTTCGACCCCTCCAGTCGGTAGATGTCAAAGTGATAAAGAACATATCGTCCGGGATATTCGTTGATCAGGGTGAAAGTCGGACTCGTGATCGGATACGGCGACGGCACTTCCAAGCCGGCGGCAATACCCTGAGTCAGGCGCGTTTTCCCCGTACCGAGATCACCAATGAGGGCAATAATGTCACCCCTTTCCGCCCTGGCCCCGATTATCGTTCCAATGCGAAATGTATCGTCACTGCTGGCGGAATGAACCATTATCTGCATAGGCAATCAATTATGATAAACTTATCAAAAGTCAAAAATATGCCCATAATCGACGGCTTCTTAAAAAGATTCGCAGGCAGGGCGCGCAAAGCCTGAGTCATGAGGCGTACTTGTCGTACGCCGCAGTGACGAAGGATGCAGCGTAACGCAGCATCCGGACTTTTTACGAAGCCGTCAATTATTTTTCCAGTACGACCATGGCCACAGCATGACGCCTTGTATGGGTCAAGCTGAGATGGGCGCCTTTAATCGCCTCTTTATCCAGCAATATACGGGCTTTATCTGCAAACATCAGGGATGGAACGCCCTTGTCGCTCCGAGACACCCAGATATCCTTAAAGCCTACGCCCATGCCAAAACCGATGCCGAGCGCCTTCAAACAGGCCTCCTTGGCGGCAAACCTGGCGGCAAAATGCATGGCCGGCAGGACATGCTTCCGACAATAGCGGATTTCTTCATCGGCAAATACCTTTTGGACAAACCTGTCCCCCCATCGCCCGATTATCATATCAATACGATCAATTTCCACCAGATCAACACCCATGCCGGAAATCATTGACCCTTTCCTTTGATGGCATCGGCAACTGCCGCCGCCTTTTTCATGATTTCCACATCATGAACCCGAACGATATCCGCGCCATTCATAATCGCCGCCGTCACTGCCGCCGCCGTTCCCTCGCTGCGCTCTGCCGGCATGCCGCCGGTGATCCGGCCGATGAATGCCTTGCGCGACGGCCCGACAAGTACGGGAACACCCAAGACCCTGCATTCACGCAACTCCCTCATAATTTTCAAGTTATCTTCGGCGGACTTGCCGAATCCCAGACCGGGATCAACCACAACCTGCCGCTCATCAATGCTATCCTTTTGAGCGGCGGCAATTCTCTCTACAAGAAATCGGAGGATTTCCCCCCATAGGGATGCATAGTTAAGATCCCCGGTCTGCATATCTTTGGGGGTCCCGCGCATGTGCATGAGCACAATCGCGGCTCCGGTCCCGGCGATAACCGCCGGCATCTGGTCGTCAAACCTCAGGGAACTGATGTCATTGACGATTTCCGCCCCGGCAGCGAGCGCCGCCCGGGCAACAGCGGCCTTGGTTGTATCCACAGAAAGGGGAATATCGACCTGCCTGGCCACCGCCTCAATCACCGGCACGACCCGTGCCAATTCTTCCTCAGGAGACACCGGCAAAGCGCCTGGCCGCGATGATTCACCACCAAAATCAAGGATATCGGCGCCTTCATCGACAAGTCGCAGGGCATGTTCTATTGCCCGATCTGTAGCCAGGTAGCGGCCGCCATCGGAAAAGGAATCGGGCGTCACATTGACAATACCCATGATGAGGGTTCTTTCCCCCAGCATGATATCCCGCCGGGCGGTCTTCAGGAGATGGGATTGCTTATCGATATTTTCAAGGAACCTCGCTACTGACGCCGCCAGCAGGGATAGTCCGAAAGGTTGACGGGTTATTTTTTCGGAAAATCTTCTCAGCTGTTTCGGCGTCCCCATAAGGATAACATCCGTGGCAGGAATACTACAGGCCACGGTCCCCCTGGCAACAGCGGCGTCTCCTCCTACGGCGAGCATCTCCTGCTTGATGACGTTGGCCGCCCGACATGGCAGCCCCTCCATCCTGATGTTGAGGTGTCCCATCTTGGGCAGCATCGCCTCAATCCCGCAGGCGTCAACCTTGATTTCATTGAGGACGGCAAGGGCCGCGGACGGCGAATTAACCTGCAGGTCTCTTAAGAACCACATAACCCGCCCCGATCAGGCCGTAGCGTCTTCCGGTTTGTCCTTAGTCTCTTTCAGGCTGACAACTTCTCCGATCTCGACATCAACATTTATTTCGGCTATTTCAGGCTTGTCTTCAGTTGCTGATGTAATGCCGATAATTTCATCGATCTCGGCCGTATTCAGGACCTCTTTCTCCAACAGTTCCTCGGCGAGACGACTGAGTATATCTATATGTTCGGTCAACAGCCCTTTCGCCTTTTCGTAGCCATCCGATACAATCCGGGAAACTTCGCCGTCGATCTTCCGGGCCGTCTCTTCACTGTAATCCTTGTGGGTCGCAAATTCCCGGCCCAAAAAGATGGCCTCTTCCTTTTTGCCATAACTCAAGGGCCCCATTATGTCGCTCATTCCCCATTCACATACCATCTTGCGCGCTAAAGCGGTGGCCCGCTCGATGTCGTTGCCCGCTCCGGTCGTAAATTCCTTCAGGACGATTTCCTCTGCCGCCCGGCCGCCCAGGAGAATGACAATGTTATTAAGAAGGAAAGTCCGGGGGTAAGTGTGTTTTTCATCAATGGGCAATTGCTGGGTCAGGCCGAGGGCCCGCCCCCGGGGAATAATCGTCACCTTGTGAATGGGATCCGTCCCGGGCATAAGTCTTGCGACCAGGGTATGACCGGCCTCGTGATAAGCCGTGTTGCGCTTTTCCTCGTCGCTGATCACCATGCTTTTCCGTTCCGCCCCCATGAGGATCTTATCCTTGGCAAACTCAAAATCCGCCATCCCCACCTTTTCCTTATTCATCCGCGCCGCATAAAGTGCGGCTTCGTTGATAATATTCTCGATGTCCGCCCCGGAGAAACCAGGGGTCCCCCGGGCAATCACCTGGAAGTTCACATCACTGTCGAGAGGGACCTTCCGGGCATGGACGTCGAAAATTTTTTCCCTCCCCTTGACGTCCGGGAGGGGTACCACAACCTGGCGATCGAAGCGTCCCGGCCTGAGGAGGGCCGGATCGAGAACATCGGGCCGGTTGGTAGCCGAAACCAGAATAACGCCCTCATTGGATTCAAAACCGTCCATCTCCACGAGCAGTTGATTGAGAGTCTGTTCCCGCTCGTCATGGCCGCCGCCGAGACCAGCGCCGCGTTGCCGCCCGACCGCATCGATCTCGTCGATAAAGATGATGCAGGGGGCGTGTTTCTTCGCCTGGTTAAAGAGATCCCGGACACGGGAGGCCCCGACGCCTACGAACATCTCCACAAAGTCGGAACCGCTGATGGACAGAAAGGGGACATCCGCTTCCCCGGCAATCGCGCGGGCCAGCAGGGTCTTCCCTGTTCCCGGAGATCCGACCAGCAACAACCCCTTGGGAATGCGACCGCCAAGGCGGGAAAACTTCTTGGGATCCCTTAAAAAGTCGATTACTTCCTGCAGTTCCGCTTTGGCTTCATCGATCCCCGCCACATCTTCAAAGGTAACCTTGTTGGTCTTATCGGTCATGAGGCGGGCCCGGCTCTTCCCGAAGGCCATGGCCTTGCCGCCGCCACCCTGCATCTGGCGCATAAAAAAAATCCAGACGCCGATCAGCAGCAGCATCGGAAACCACGAGATCAGAATGGTCATATACCAGGGGGAATCTTCAACTGGTTTCGCGGAAATCCGCACATTCTTTTCCTTGAGGGCGCCGATCAGGTCGGTGTCTTTGGGCATGAACGTTTTGAAGCTTTTGTTGTCCGTAAGCTTGCCGGTAACGTTTTCCCCCTGAATGGTAACTTCCTTTACCTGCCCCTTATCAACATAAGCGACAAAATCGCTGTAAACAACATTTTCCTGTTGTCCTTTCGGCTGAGTGAACAGATGATAAAGCATCACAAATACCAGGCTGATCACCAGCCAGAGGGCAATATTTTTTTGTAGTGGATTCAATAGGATCTCTCCTCAGGGTAAATTCGCCATCACGGCGATGCCTCCCCTTACAATAACCCTTCCCGGATTTCAATGGATTTCTCAGAGTCTTGATCATATATCACCCTCAAGACCCTTCTGGTCCCGGCAGTGATCCGGACTGACTCACTCAGGCACGATCCGGCAATCCATAGAATGCCGCCGGTCCCGGTTAACAGGGGGATGCGATTTCTGTCGTCACGGGAGACTTTTTTGTCGATAAAGATCGCCTTTATCTTTTTTGTCCCCTCCATGCCGAGGGGACGCATTCGGTCGCCCGGCTGAAGGCATCGCATTTTCAGGGGAAAGGTCAAGCGCTCATAATCCAGATAAACCCGACCCGCCCGCTGTATCCCCTCTCCATATTTTCGCGCCGCCCATTCCTTTTCACTCATTAAATCTATAACTTCAGGATGATCAGCATCAATAACACTGAATTCAAAAAACATCTTAGCTTCACGAATATGAATTCTCCCCGGCACGGGGACGGGATAACAATAACCGCTGCCCTGCCCGCCCCTTCCCCGGCGCCGCAGAATCAGACGCCCGTAGTCTCTTTTTGCCTCGACCGCGAAGGGAAGATGAATACAAGCGGAAGGCTTTCCGAAAAAAGCCAGATCGATAACCTTCTGGATATGGACGTGAAACACCCCTTTCTCGTCCGGGGAAAATCGTTCCAGGAGAACCTTGATGATGCGGCGAGTCAGGGCGTCATGCAGCGCCTGCAACTTCGAAATATCCAGACAAACATTATCCGTTGAGTCGGGAATCTTCCAGTCCGCAAGGATCCGGAGCACCTGATCCTTAATAAAAGCATCCTCCCGGCTGGTGATTTCCGCCGTTCTCGCCAGGGTCTTTTCAATGCCGGGATTGTATTGACTCTCCAGAAGGGGCAGCAGTTGATGGCGGATCCGGTTCCGCAAATATTTCAGGTCCTCATTGGAATGGTCAACGGCAAAGGACAGGCCCTCCCCTGCCAGGAACGCCATGATCTCGCCGCGATTGGTGTGAAGGAGGGGACGGATGTAGCGCCGATCCCTTACCGGATCCATCCCTTTTAGCCCTTCCGGACCGCTGCCTCTAAGCAGATTCATGAGTACAGTCTCCGCCTGGTCATGGAGGTGATGTCCCAGAGCGATACGGTCCGCGTTGACGTGGGCCGCCGCCTGATTGAGGAATGAATAGCGCGCCTCTCTTGCCATATCTTCAATTGATTTCCGCTGCGAGCGGCCAAGTTCAAGAATGTCGGCCCGAGCAGATTCCATCGGCAGCTCCATTGACAGGCACAGTTCCCGGACAAACCGTTCATCATCGTCCGCTTCCAGCCGGAGGCCGTGATTGAGATGGGCCGCAACGAGGCTGACGCCAAGTTCCGGGGCCAGCCTATAAAGGATCGCCAACAGGGCGACAGAATCGGGCCCGCCGGAGACGGCAACCAGCACCCGGTCGCCGGACCGGATCATGTCGTACTTTTCAATTACCTTCTTAACTTTGCCAAGCATGACATTCTCGCAAAAAGTAATTTTCCCTCCTCTTCAAGGTTTAGGGTGGATAATATGAGCTTCTCTAACATATTGATACTCTCCCCTCCAAGGGGAGGGTTAGGGTGGGGATGGGTTAAGGTACTGTGACGACAACACATACCCCCTTAGCAAAAAAACTCGCTAATCTCCATAAGGCTTTCACATACATAATCGGGCTTGAGCTTTAGCAGATTATCTCTGGGCGCCAGACCGTTTAGACAGGCGCAACTCCATACCCCTGCATTTTTGGCCAGCAGGATATCGTTGTGACCATCCCCGACAATCACCGTCTGTTCACGGGAAACATTGAATCGCTGCAAGTAAGGCTCGACAAGCCGCGGGTCCGGCTTCTTGTAGGGCATGACGTCACCGCCGACAATATCCTCAAAGAACGGGGCAATACCAAGCCCCTGAACGATCCTGACGGTAAAATCCTGGCGCTTGTTGCTGATGACGACCTTCCGCTTGGCCCGGAAATAATCGAGACATTCCCTGACACCGGGATAGAGTGATGTATTATCCAGCAGGTGATTTCCGTAGTACTCCAGGAAGATATCCATGGCCCGGGCATTTGATTCCTGATGTTCCCCGCCAAGAGACCGCTTGATGAGTTCCTCCACCCCATCGCCGACGAAGCTGATGATGCGTTTATGATTCAGGGTAACCAGCCCGAGGGCTTTCAGCGTATAATTTACCGCCGCGGCCAGATCCTGGCCTGTAGCAGCAAGGGTGCCGTCGAGGTCGAATATCAAAAACTCTACTTTAATCATAACTTATCAAATCAGCCTAAAATTGTTCTTGACTGTATATAAAAGTCAGGCTTGAATGACAAGCAAATCAACACAACCAATAAAAAGATTTTAATTTAACAAGGAGGAAAAATATGAAAGGAAGTACGTGGATGAAATACAGCGCCGTTTTCGTCATCGCCATGTTCATGGCGGTGTTTGTCCTGGAACTCGACGCTTATGCCCGCGCCGGCGGCGGACGTTCCATGGGAAGCCGGGGGTCGCGATCATCGTACAGCCCCTCTAAACCATCGACAAGCCAACCGGGAAGCCCGTCGAGGAACCTTACAAGTCCGGCGCCGGCAGCGCCGCAGTCGGGCGGATTCTTGAGAAACATGGGCGCCGGTCTGGCCGGCGGTCTCCTGGGCGGAATGCTCTTCAGCAGCCTGGGATTCGGCGGTCACGGCGGCGGTATGGGCGGCGGCGGTATCGGTCTTTTCGATATCATTCTCCTCGGCGCCCTGCTTTACGGTATTTACTGGTTCGTCAAAAGGCGCAAACAAAAAGAAGCCACCGCGACGGCTTCCACATCCTATTATCAGTCCTCCGGTCCCCAGCCCGTATCGTCTCCCGGCTTCGCCCAACCATCCTCCGAATCCCCTCAGGATGCCGTTGAAGAAGAACGGCGCCGGGGAATCGGCTACATCAAGCAGATGGACCCCAACTTTGCCGAAGATAAGTTCAACGATCAATGCATGGACATCTTCTTCAAGATCCAGGGAGGCTGGGCAAATCGCGACATGTCGACCGTCCGTAATCTCCTTACGGACGACATGTACCGCATCATGCAGGACGAGGCGGAAAAGATGAAGCGGGAAGGAAAGTTCAACAAGCTGGAAAATATCGCCGTCCGCACCGTGGAGATCTCCGAGGCATGGCAGGAGCAGGGCAAGGATTTCATTACCGTCCATTTCCTGGCCAATCTCCTCGATTACACCGTTTCCGCAAGCGGCGAGCTGCTTGAGGGCAGCAAAACCGATCCGGTCAAATTTGAGGAATACTGGACCCTTGTCCGCCCGGTGGGGAATAATCCCTGGCAGTTATCGGGGATCGATCAGGCGGAATGAGTAAATATAGAGTCCTTTGAAAAATGGCTTCGCCGCAGCTCAAAAATCTTTTTCGCTTCCGGTTAGTATGCATATACTTATGATTAATTACGAAACTTTAAGTTTAATCTCGGAACGGCGAAAAACATTTGATTCGCTGCTTGCGAACCATTTTCCCTCGGTTATGCAAAGCTCTCAAAAAGGCAATAAGCGTAGACGTGAAGCGGAAGTCTCCGAATAGCCTGACATCAAAAGTTATTTCCCCCCTCCCTTTCAAGGGGAGGGTTGGGGTGGGGATGGGTTGATGGACAAAAAAAAGAAACAGGACCGCCTCGGCATCATCGGCCTGGGCAAGGTGGGCACGGCGATGGGATACCTCCTGAAAAAGGCGGGATATCCCATTGACGCCATCGCCGACAGGCTTCCTGAAGCCCTCGCGCAGGCCCACCCCTTCACGGGCGGGCGGATGTGCAAAACCGGCGCCGAGGCAACAGGCAACGCCGACGCCATTTTGATCGCCACGACCGACGATCTCATTGCCGTCGCCTGCCGGGAGATTGCCGCCGCGGGGGCGATCCGGCCCGGTCAGAAGGTCGTCCACTTCAGCGGCGCCGGCTCTCTTGAACTTTTAAGCGCCGCCAAGGATGCCGGCGCCTTTATCGCCAGCATTCATCCCATCCAGTCCTTCGCCGATGTGGAAGGGGCCATCCAAAACATCCCCGGCAGCACCTTCGGGATTACCGCCGACGCTGAAATTCGTGAGTGGGCAGTGGATTTTGTCCTCGCTCTGGAAGGGGTTCCCTTTTTCATCCCCGACACCGATAAACCCTTATACCACGCCGCCGCCTGCATCGCTTCCAATTACCTTACCACGCTCCTCTATATGGTCGAGGAGATCTATCTCAGCCTCGGACTGAACCGCGAGGAGGCCATCCGCGCCTTCTGGCCCCTGGTCCGGGGCACCTTGAAAAACATCGAGTCCCGGGGGTCCGTACAGGCCCTGACGGGACCCATTGCCCGTGGAGATATCGGGACAGTGGAAAAGCATATCCTTGCTTTTCAGGATAAACTGCCTGAATTTCTCCACGCCTACCAGGCCCTCGGCATGGTCACGACGGAACTGGGCCTGAAAAAAAAGAGTTTGACGGACGAAAAGGCAACCATGATCAAAAAACATTTAAGAGGAGGAAAATCATGAGCACACAGGTACAAATCACCAGGGTGACTACCGCCAAGATCCGGGACATGAAGAAAAAAGGGGAGAAGATCACCATGCTGACCGCCTATGACTACCCGACGGCAGTAGCAATGGATTCCGTGGGCGTGGACATTTTCCTTGTCGGGGATTCCCTCGGCATGGTCGTCCTCGGCTATGACAGCACCCTCCCCGTCACGATGGAAGACATGCTCCACCATACCAAGGCCGTTGCCCGGGGAACCCAGCAGGCCATGGTCATCGGCGACATGCCCTTTATGTCTTACCAGGTCTCCGTTGAGGAAGGGGTCCGCAACGCCGGACGATTCCTCCAGGAAGCGGGGGCCCAGGCTGTAAAACTCGAAGGGGGCAGGGAAGTTGCCGAAGTGACCCGCCGGATTGCCGCCGCCGGGATTCCCGTCATGGCCCATATCGGCCTGACCCCCCAGTCGGTCCACCAGTTAGGGGGGTACAAGGTCCAGGGCAAGGGCGACAAAGCTGGTCAACGGCTAATCGAAGACGCCAAGATTCTCGAAGAAGCCGGGGCCTTCTCCATCGTCCTGGAATGCGTCCCCAAGGGTCTGGCCAGAGAGATCACCGCTTCCCTCCAGATCCCCACCATCGGCATCGGAGCCGGCGTCGATTGCGACGGCCAGGTGCTGGTCGTCCACGACATGCTGGGGCTCTTTGAGCGGTTCACCCCTAAATTCGTCAAGAAATACGGAAAGATGAACGACCACATCCGGGAGGCCGTAAAGACCTACTGCGAGGAAGTACGCAGCGGCGCCTTCCCCGACGACGCCCACTCGTTCCTGTAATACATACTGCTGCATGTGGACAGCCTTGCGTTGGCGCAATTATCGGATCTATATTGCCGGCCAGACCGTTTCCCTGGTCGGCAGTTTCATGCAGACGGTAGGGATAAGCTGGCTTGTTTACCGGCTGACCCAATCCGAGATTGCATTGGGGTTCTATAGTTTTCTCGCCGAATTATCCAGCGTCGCCGTGGTTTTGTTTGCCGGGGTCCTGGCCGACAGAGCCAACCCGCAAAAAATTTTGCTCTCCACGCAAATCCTGGCTATGGTGCAGGCGCTCGCGTTGTCGGTCCTGGTCATTACCGGGCATATCAGTATTGCAGGCGTTTTTGCCCTTGGTTGTTTTCTTGGTTTGGTCAACGGTTTTGACGCCCCGGCCCGGCATGCACTGCTGCCAAACATGATAGAAGACCGAAGCGACCTTCACAACGGCATCGCCCTTTATTCACTGGCACTTGATGCGGCCAGGCTGGTCGGACCCGCTCTTGCCGGCATGGTAATCTCTTCCTGGGGCGAAGGAATGTGTTTCCTGGTCAATGGTGCAACATACCTGGCAGCGATCGTGTCTCTGCTCTCCTTGAGACTCAAACCGCATCCACCCAGGCAGGTCCATGACGATATGGTCCAATCCCTCGCGGAAGGTATTAGTTACGTTTGCAGACAACGGTCGATCCGCGCCGTAATCTTGCTCGTTGTCTCCGTTAGTTTTGGCGGCAGTTCCGTTGCCGTATTGATGCCGCTCATGGCTGTCGAGGTATTGAAGGGCGGTCCCCAGACACTGGGCATTTTATGGGCATCAACCAGCCTCGGCGCCCTTGTCGGCGCCTTTTTCCTCGGCATGAAGCACAACCAGGACGGAGTGAAACCGCGGATTGCCGCCGGAGCATGCCTCTACGGTCTCGGCATCGCGGCTTTCTCCCAAACGACGTCGTTAGGGTTATCTGCTGCGCTGCTCTCTTTATCAGGGTTCGGAATCATGATCATGATGGCTTCCGGCAATACGCTCCTCCTCTCGGAGGCTGCAGCCGACAAACGGGGGCGGGTGATGAGCATTTTCACCCTGTCCTTCATGGGCGCAGTGCCTTTCGGAAGTCTCTGTGCCGGGTTCCTGGCCAAGCTTGCAGGCTCGCCGGCAACAATTGCATCAGGCGCCTGTATCTGCTTGCTGGGGTCAATTCTCTTTACAGTTTGTTGCTGTCGTCCGATACCGGCCCGACAATAATTACCTGAAGGGTATCAACATGCGTATTCTCTTTCTGCACCAGTTCAATTTCAACCATTCCTGGGGGGGCTCCGCTTCTTATCTGCGAGCGCTGTACCTTGCTTTGACTAAAATGGGGCACAAGGTAAATGTGGTCTCGCCAACATATCCGGACATATACGGATTTACCACTTGCCAGCTTCCCTTTGAGATCACCCTGACCTTTGGACCGGAGAAGCGTCCAGGAGAAACAGCACTGGATGAGCTGAGTACGGAGCAGCTTGCAGGCATGGCCGAGCAGGCCGCCGCAACCATCGCGGCCAAGGAATTCCTTGATGCAAAACCGGACCTCATCATCGCCAACCACATAAGTCTGATGGCTCTGGTCGCCTGGCGCCTTGCAAATAGATTCAATGTGCCCTACCGGATCATAAGCTATGGCACCGACACCCAACTGCTCCTGAAAGACCGGCGTTACTGCCATATCTTTGGGACGTCTGCCCGGCAGGCGGAAAAGATACTGTCGATCAGCGAATTTGTTGCCCGGGAAATCCAGTCAACTGTGGGTGGGAGGGTTGAAATTCTGGGCGGAGGCGTCGATCTTGACCTTTTTTTCCCGTCACTATTAATACCGAAGGTAAAAAACCGCCTGGTCTACTTCGGTCGCCTGGTGACCGAGAAGGGTTTATGGACATTGCTGGAGGCCTTTTCCCTGCAAAAAAGCGCCACCGAGCTGGAATTGGTCGGCGAGGGGCCGCTGCGCAATGAGCTTGAGACATTCCTGTCCGGATCACCGCTCCATGATCGCGTGAAGTTGACGGACTATGTGGCTCCCGGGCGTCTTCGCGACATCCTGGTCCGTTCGGGATTGGCCATTGTCCCCTCCGTATGGCAGGAACCGCTCGGCCTCGTAGTACTTGAAGCCATGGCTTGCGGCCTGCCGGTTGTGGCCAGTGCGGTGGGGGGAATTCCGGAAATGATCTCCAACGGCGTGAACGGTTTACTGGTGCCTCCCGGAGATCCTTTGGCTCTTGCCGCCGCGATCGACAGCGCTGTGGGCGATCCGTCCATGTATGAGCGGCTGCTGGCAGGCGTTAGTAAGACGGTTGTACCGTCTTATGATGACATCGCCCGTAAGGTAATCGGAAACCCTTAAAAAATGCTTCGCCGCAACTCAAGCGAGAGCTTAGCATAACCGCAGAAAAATGGTTCGCAAGCAGGGAATCAAATGATTATGATTAAAAAATAATCTTTCCTTTGTGGTACAATGGAAACGTCATCAGCGAGATACCATCTTTTTGCAGATGTACAAAAGTCTCAGGCAGGGGAACAGCCAGCGTGGAAGACAAGAAAACTCTGAAGATATTCATTTCATCACCCGGCGACGTGCGTCCCGAGCGTCTCATTGCGGAACGGGTGGTGCAGCGCCTGGACCGCGAGTTCGCCTATCACTGCCGCATCGAGCCGGTGCTGTGGGAGCGTAAGCCCCTGGTTGCCACCAGGCACTTTCAGGAAGACATCCCCCTGCCTTCCGCTTCCGACATTGTCGTCGTCATCGTCTGGACAAGACTCGGCACGGCCCTGCCCAGCCCCAAATTTACCGGCGCGGTGACCGGCGCCCGGGTTACCGGTACGGAATGGGAATTTGAAGAAGCATACAAAGCCAATGCGGAGCACGATACTCCGGACCTGCTCGTATATCGCAAGACAGCTCCCAGTCTGGTAAGCCTGCGCGGTGATGAGGCGGAAGGACGGCGGCTTCAGGCGAGGATGGTGGACGATTTCATCCGCCAGTGGTTCATAGATTCCCGGGACGGCACCTTTAAGGCGGCATCCCACATCTTTGAACATCCCTCTGAATTTGAGGAGATACTTGAAAACCACCTGCGGGCCAAGATTGTTGAGCATCTCGGCAACGTACCGGAGATGCATGGCATTCGCTGGCACAAGGGTTCTCCATTCCGCGGATTAGAATCTTTCGAGATCGAACACTCCCAGGTGTTTTTCGGCCGTACCCGCGCCCGCCATGAACTGCGCCAGACTTTGACGGCAAGACTTGCGGACGGTTGCCCTTTCCTGCTGGTTATGGGCGCCTCGGGAAGCGGCAAATCGTCGCTCGTCAAAGCCGGTCTGCTGCCCGATCTGCAGTTGCCGGGCATGCTTCCGAACTTTGGAAAGGTTCATTACGCCGTCATGCGTCCTTCCGATCACGGCGGCGATCCCAACACGGCCTTGGCCGCCGCGCTGTTGTCGGCCAAGGCGCTGCCGAATTTGCCGCTGGAGCAGGAAAAGCTTGCCGCAACCCCTCCGGATGAACTGAAACGGCTGGTCGCAGGGGAGTTGCAGGCATTGTCTCAAGCAGCAGACCTGGCGCCGCCCTGGGAGGCAAGGCTGGTGTTGGTTGTCGATCAACTGGAGGAAATTTTCGCCGACACGGTGCCGGCAGCTCATCGCACCGCATTTGTTGTCAAGCTGGAAACCCTCGCCCGCAACGGGGTGGTGGTCGTGGCAACCATGCGGAGCGACTTTTTCGAGCGTTTGGAAACGCTGCCGCAACTGGCGGCGCTAAGCGAGGGGTTAGGCCGCACCCTCCTGTTGCCGCCGGACGACGGCGAAATCGGTCAGATCATCCGCCAGCCGGCGCAGGAGGCGGGATTAACCTTCGAAATGCGCGATGGCATGCCCCTTGATGAAATCCTCCGCATGGCCGCTGCTGCTGAGCCGGGGGTGCTGCCGTTGCTGGAATTCACCCTCGATCAGTTGTGGCACCGGAGAACCGACAAGGGGCAACTCACCTTCGCCGCGTATGATGACCTTGGGGGGCTGAAAGGGGCAATCGGCCGGCGCGCCGAAGATATTTTCCTGGCGCTGCCCGCTGCGGTTCAGTCAGCGCTGCCCGCTTTGCTGTTCGCCCTCTCCCGGGCCGAACAGGGAGAGAAGGGGCGGATTATGGCTAACTCCACTCCCCTCGCAGTTTTTACCGCCGGCAGCCCGGAGCGCTCTCTGGTGGATGCCCTGCTGGCGCCGGCAGCCCGCCTCCTGGTGACGAATGATGATGGCGATCTGCGCGTGGCCCACGAAGCTCTCCTTTCGCACTGGGAGCGCACCCGGAAATTGGTCGAATCAAATCGCGCCGACCTGCAGGTCCGGGAAAAGCTCCTGGGGGCATTTGCCGAGTGGAACAAAGAGTCCGGACGCAAGCGGGACAGCCTGCTATTGCAAGGCGGACTGCCCCTGTCGCAGGCCGAAGATCTGCTGATGCGCCGCCGCGGTGAGCTCAATGCCGAGTTAGTAGGCTACATCGAGGCTTCCATTGCCTACAATCAACGTAAAATCCGTCGCCTCAAAATCGCTGTCGTCGCTTTTGCTCTTTTGGCCGTCATTGCCGGCATCGGCGCCTGGTTCGGGTTTACAGGACAAGCTGCCGCGATCAAGCGTGAGCGTCAGGCGCTACTGAACGAGTCCCGCTTTCTTACCAAAACGGCGCTGGACATCGCCCAGACAGGCATCCAGGAGCGATCCGGTCTAGTTATCGAAGCAGCGCTGCCGCCGGACATCGACAAACCGAACCGGCCGGTGTCACGGGACGCGCTCGCTGCCCTCGCCCGGATTTTAGAAGCGGACAGATTATCCGGGGTATTGACCGGACATGGAGGCCCTGTTGATTTCGCGTCATTTAATCGATCCGGCAACCAGTTGTTGACAGCTGCAGAAGATAACACCGCCCGCCTGTGGGACGTCCGCAGCGGCGCTGCTTTGGCTATCCTGAGAGGACACACTGACTGGGTCGTTTCCGCCACCTTCAACCCCTCCGGCGAGCGGATTGTTACAGCTTCCTTCGACAATACGGCCCGTCTCTGGGACGCAAAAAGCGGCGCCCTGCTCAAAGTGCTGGCCGGACATGGGGAGAGGGTCATGTTCGCCACATTCAACCCTTCCGACGAGCGGATCGTTACGGCTTCCTTCGACAATACGGCCCGCCTCTGGGACGCAAAAAGCGGCGCCCTGCTCAAAGTGCTGGCCGGGCATACAGGTCCGGTCGTATCCGTTGCCTTTAGTCCTTCCGGCGACCGGATCGTCACGGCTTCCTTCGACAATACGGCCCGCCTCTGGGACGCAAAAAGCGGCGCCCTGCTCAAAGTGCTGGCCGGGCATACTCACTGGGTAAGATCTGCCGCGTTCAGCCCTTCCGGCGAGCGCGTGGTTACCGCTTCCTATGACCGGACGGCCCGTCTCTGGGACGCAAAAAGCGGCGCCCTGCTCAAAGTGCTGACCGGACATGGGGATGCCGTCAACTTCGTCTCTTTCAGCCCTGCCGGCGAGTACTTGGTTACCGCTTCCTATGACCGGACGGCGCGCCTCTGGGACGCGAAAAGCGGCGCCCAGATGGCGGTTTTTGCCGGACACGAGGACTGGGTCAGAACAGCAAGATTCAACCCCGCCGGCAACCGGGTAATAACCGCTTCTTACGACCGGACGTCACGCCTTTGGGACGCCAAAAGCGGCGCCCAGGTGGCGGTTTTTGCCGGACATGGGGACCGGGTGCTTTTTGCCGATTTCAGCCCTTCCGGTGACCGCGTCATTTCCGTTTCCTCAGACAAAACGGCCCGTCTCTGGAATGTCGGCAAGAGCCCGCAGCTCGCTGTATTCACCGGGCACGGGGACATGGTCCGTTCCGCCGCTTTCAGCCCTTCCGGCGAGCACGTGGTTACCGCCTCTGCCGACGGTACCGCAAGGCTTTGGAATCCTCGCACCGGCGCCCAGCTGGCACTTTTGGCCAAGCATGACGATTGGGTCCGTTCCGCCGTATTTAACCCCGCCGGTGATCGGGTGGTTACCGCCTCCGGTGACAATACGGCACGGGTGTGGGACGCCCGCACCGGCGCCCAGCTAACAGTTATTACCGGCCATAAAGGCGCAGTACTTTCCGCTATGTTCAATTCCTCAGGCGATAACATTCTCACCGCTTCTTCCGATAGCACCGCCCGGGTATGGAATGCCCGCACCGGCGCCCAGACAGCTGTATTTGCCGGACATCAGGGAACGGTGGAGGCAGCCGCCTTCAGCGCCTCTGGCGAGTTGGTCGTTACCGCCTCGGGAGACAACACCGCACGCCTCTGGGATGCCAAAAGCGGCGCCCTGCTCAAAGTGCTTACCGGACATGAGGGACCGGTATATTCCGCCGTATTTGACCCTGCCGGCAACCGGGTGGTCACGGCTTCCCGAGACAAGACGTCGAGGGTGTGGGACGTCCGCACCGGAGCTCAGACCGCGGTGCTTACCGGACATGAACGGACAGTTTTGTCAGCGACGTTCAGCGCCACCGGCGAGCGGATAATCACCGCCTCCCGCGACAACACGGTGCGTCTGTGGGATTCCCGCACCGGCGCCCCGCTCGCCGTCTTCACGGGACACGGGGCGGCAGTCCATTCCGCCGCGTTCAGTCCATCGGGCGAATACGCAGTATCGGCGTCAGAAGACAAAACTGCACGCCTGTGGGACGTGCGGCTGCTGACATCCGGTGATCGCGATTTGCTCGACTATCTGCAGATTGCCAAACTACGGTTTCTGACCACGGAGGAGAGGCAGCGGTACTTTCTCTCCGAGTCAAAGGCGGCGGCGGTAAAACCATTCCGAAAGGGAGGCTCCCAAGACCCGTCTCTCCCCCGACAACAAGCCGAACGGTTTGAGCGTGGCGATGGTGTTGCTGTTGATTTGGAAAAGGCTTTGTATCACCATGCCTTGGCGGCGCGGCTTTATGAAATGGCCGGCGATATGGAAAACACCGTTTATGAAACGGCCCGCCGCGGCACGCTAGCCCGCAATCTACCCTTCTCAAAGGCAGTTAGGATCTGGCGCGAGGTTAAGGCGTGGCGCCCGTGACATGTCAGGTCCTTCTATCGGGGATGCGTTTTCCTGCTATTGCAACTCCAGGTATAGGAATCGGCTGGATTTGCCAGCCGTGCCGAGAATGTGGCATCGTACTGTAGCTTGCAGGCGGCATCCATGTCAACCGGGTACTCCCTCTTGCCGAGGGTGCACCGCCAGGAGTTGCCAAGGCTGCGGACATGGGAAATCCCCGCAGAATCGCCGTATGCTTTCCGGCAATAGGCAAGGACGTCAATGCTGCGTCCGGTGTAGGCATCGGAGTTACGTTTCTCCTGGGCCCAAGACAAGTTCAGGACTGCTGCGAAAAATGTCGCCGTCAGTGCCAAAGTTAACCCCTTCATCACGGTTCCACCTCCCTTTCCAGTCGGCCGGTCCTTCCTATGCCGGCTAAAAGCTTTGCGGTCGTTGCCAGCGACCACCGCTTTTTGATCATGGCACGGATTTCCGAGCCTTGAGCGGCAAGTAATCTCCGCCGCCTCTCGGTCGCCGCCTCATCGTGCATCATCTTGGCCAAGGCGTCAGCATCTCCAAGCGGATAAAGAAACTCCTGCGCTCGATCCCCGAACAACGTTTGGGCAATGGCCTTGTGGGCAGGAATGTCGGACATCAGGGGGGGACAGCCTGAATAAGCCGCCTCGATGGGACCCATGCTGAATCCCTCATAGGCTGATGAGCACACATACGCAAAGTACGGGGTATAATCCAAGGCGCGAGCTGAGGGCGCACGATCCAGGCGGACTCTTCCCGTCTTCTCATTATCTTTCGGGATCTCATTTTCAATCAGCCTGATTTGTTCGGCATCTTCGCCGCTGTCGAAAACATAGCTGGGCAAAAGCCTGAGGTACAGTATAGCCCTGTTCTCCAAAGCAGCATTCCGAAAGGCACGGACAATATCTTGAAAACGCTTTCTTGGCGTCAATCGTCCGGCAGAGGCAAAGACCAGGGGGATGGTTGGCCAGGGCGATGGAGAGGGCGGCGGCAATACTTCCGGCAGCGGCACCCCCACGGTGACCACCTCGGCAGGATATCCATCCGCGGCAAGTGATTCCAGAAGGAAGGCTGTCGAAGCCAACAGTTTTGCCCCCTTTTCAACAACCGCGGCGATATTGTCGAAATGGTGCGGCCAGTAGTCATGGACATACATCCATACAGGAATACCGCAAGCTTTGCACCATGCCAACAAAGCAAGACTGAACTCCCACTGCACTTCTATGTGCAGGTTAACACCGATGACAGCAGCGGCATCAGAATGTTTTTCGTCAAGTTCCCTGATTAAATCGTCCGGTGTACCGGAAAAGCTCAAATAATCGGCAACACCCGCTCCTGTTGAAGGAAACAGGCGTAAAATCTCGGCAATCATGACGGTAACACCCGTGATGTGAGACAATGAGAAGTGATGCACCAGCAGCGTCTTTGTCCGTCCCACAAGGGTTCCTCCCCTGAATCATCAAACGTTCTATTTTTTGCTTAAAAAATCGTAATTTCTTCTAACCCGGTAAGTGCTGAACCTTCCATACCCCTTTGCATAATTAACTTTCCCCACATATTCAGGATAAAACTCCTCAATCTGGTAAGCAGCGGCAAGGGCGGCAAAGGCCTGGCTGCAATATATCTGTCCCGGCGGCGTAATGGGCTCTATCCTTGCAGCTCTGCTGACATGACTGCCGGTGTACATTTCCTGTCCGGTAACGGGATCATGGCAGTGATAAACAGGCCCTGCATGCAGGGAAATGCGAAGATTCAATCCTTTGGGCAACCTTCTTTTTTCCCAGGGGGTCTGGGCAACGATATCGGCAACTTCAAGAGCGAACACCCCGGCATCGCGTATATTCCTAAAGATGAAATAAAACGCATCTCCCCATGTATTTCTTGTTTCAGGTTTATAATTGCTACGGGCAATGAAATCTGCGACATCTCCCATGAATTCTTTGACAAAAGCTGGGATATAACCTTCGTGCATCTTACTGTAACCAACAACATCCGCGAAAAAAATAGCCATAATGTTAGTCTGAAAGGCCTGGTCGGTTTCCTCGGATGTCTTGCCGTATTTATTTCTCGCCTCAGATTTCGTTTCTTTTCCCTTATTTATGGGGATATCAATCACTTCAACATTATAACCGATAGACTTCCACCACTTAACCGTTTCATGAGTCGGGCCGTGTCCCCTTTGCCCATCTGCACTCCCTGCCGAAAACAAATAGAGGGAAGTATCCAACTGTCTGGCCTTGAGTAAAGCCAGACCAAAGAGAAATTGATTGGTATAAAAGAAGGTGTCCTTCATTTTACCAATCGGCCATTCGGAAGCGAATGAAACCCTTTCTTCGTTGTGCAAGGTATTGTAAATATCATCAAAAAGTCGCTCCCATTCTCGACCGCCGGTAACACTCATGCATTCCAATAAAAATTTGTCCTTGTTAAAAGGCAGCGCAATATACGCTTCACATCCCTTTTCCCTAAGGGCATTCAGAAAACATAAATCATGGCCTGCCTTTGCCGAAGAATAGCCGATACCTATTGCATTTTTATCAAGGATGTCACGAATATGGTCGACTGCATATTCAATGTTTTTTTGGTTATGCGCAAGTCTTGAACATCCGTCGACATTATCTTCACTGATTGTATCGCTAACAAAAACTGCTACGCCCGGAAGCTGAAGCGCCTTTTCAATCTTACTGCCATCGATGCCAAAATATTTAATCAAAATGCGGGCATTTTTCCTTGTTGCCTGCAAATCCTGGGACATTCCCTTTCCCAGTTTACCGGTGAGTTCGTAGTATTTATCCGCTTTCTCATAATCTTTCAGAATCAGGTAAGCTTCTGCGAGCGTGGCGGTGAGATAGTACTCGGCATTGCTTCTTTCTTCAGGATCGGCCAATTTATTCAAGCAGTCCTTGCAAACAATTGATGCTATCTTTTTTGCTGTTCCGGATTTGCCAAGCAGTGCTGCCAGGGTTGCGGCATTGATGCCGGGATAATATCCCCCGGTACTTGCGAAACATTTCCGGTAAGTTTTAAAAGCGAGAGAAAGGTAATTTTGCATGTTTTCCGGATCCCGGGACTGTAACCATTCTTCCTTGTAGGTTCGCGCAAGTATCCCGAGCGTTTCCTCGTCATCATGTCCATCTTTTAATAAACGAAGCAAGATTTCCCGGGCCGATTTGAGCACTCCCAAATCGGCAAGAACCAGAGCTTTTAACTGAAGAAGACGTTTGTCTTGCGGCCAGGAAGACAAACCCGTTTCTATTGCATCATATGCCTGCAATGAATCTCCTTTTCTCCTCAGGTCCTCTCCGATCTTCCGTAAAGAAGCAACGGTTAACAATTCTGCATAATCAGCATCCCCGGAAGCAGGCGTGTTTATTGCGCATCCGGAAGCAATCAACATTTTAATGGATTCGGTAAGGGTCTTGCGATCATAGTCTTTCTCTCCTTCAGGCAACTCGGCATATGGAACAAGACAGGGATGCTCTCTTAAAACATCATCCCGCTTCGGCCCGTATTTCCATCCTTCGGATATCCTCTTCTGGGACCAGTTATCGTGAATGCTAATGGAAAGCTTCTCGATTATCTCTTCCAGGTATGGGGCAAGTTTTACTTTTGAAGTGTCGATAGGCTTAGGTTCGTATTTCAAGTTCAACCCTCCCAAGTGATATGATCACTGTAACATCTAATTGACAAGACTGGTTACAATCTTCCGTCACTTCGATTACCGGTTTGCCGTGGCATACCTCGCTTATTACAGGTTGACCTTCAATCCCTTGTCCCGGAGGTACTCCTTGACCTGGCGGATGCTGAAGGTACGGAAGTGGAACACCGATGCGGCCAGGAGGACAGAGGCGCCGCCTTTTTCCACGGCCTCGTAGAAATGCTCCAACCGGCCGGCGCCGCCCGAGGCTACGACAGGAACAGTCACGACATCGGCGATGGCCCTGGTAAATTCCAGGTCGTATCCGGCCAGGGTGCCGTCGCCGTCCATGCTTGTCGGCAGAACCACGCCGGCGCCCAGTTCCTGGCATTGACGGGCCCAGGCAATGGCGTCTTTACCCACCGGTTTCGTGCCCCCGGAGACGACCAGCTCGAATCCCGAGGGCATGGCCGGGTTGCGCCGGGCGTCAACAGCCACGGTAATTTTCCCCGAGCCGAATCTCCTCGCCGCCTCTCTAACCAGTTCCGGATTGTTAACGGCGGCGCTGTTCATGGAGACATTGCTCGCCCCGGCCCCAAGGACCATTTCGATGTCTTCCAGGCTGTTGATGCCGCCGCCGACGGTCAGAGGAATCGTGATGACCGCGGCAACGCTTTTTACCCATTCGAGGCGGGTCTTGCGGCTTTCCAGGGTGGCGGCGATATCAAGCATGGCCAGCTCGTCGGCCCCTTCCTTTTCATAGAAGGCAGCGTTTTCCACAGGATCGCCGGCGTCGCGGATGTCCACAAAGTGCACTCCTTTGACAACTCGCCCATTTTTCATATCCAGACAAGGCATAATTTTGATGAGATTCATAAGTTCCTATCCTTTCTCCTGCTTTGATTTGTTATGATCACTTGTTTGCAACAACGTTCTTCAATGGCTTGACCATCTCTTTTTCAATCATCTTCAGAAACTTCTTCTTGAAAGAGGGTATTTTCGTCATCACCATCATAAGGAAATTCATCCGTTGGGTCTTGAAATCCCGCTGGGGGAAATCGTAGTAGCCGTGTTTCAGGTAATAGCGGTGATCAGACTGGAAAACAAAGCGCAACTTTCCCCAGACCTCGTCACGGAAGATCTTCATGCCCCCGACGCCAAGAAAATCGATCGGTTGCACGTATCCCTGTCCGGCCAGATCGACGAGACGCCCGGCCAGATCGCCCAGCAGTTCATCCAGAAGGAGTGAATTTCCGCCTTCATCCGTCACGATGCCGGCAAGATTGGCCAACTGGAACTGGGCATAGGCGGAAAAGATCTCCTGAAGATTGGGAAGCTGGGCGAGGGGCCCGGAAATGAGAAAGGCAATTTGTTTGTCTTTCAGGGTCGGGGTGTGGGTATTGAAAAACGACCGGTCAAAGTACTGTTTCCACCGGGAAGACAGATAGCGGTCCCGGATCTCACCGGCAAAGACGACGATATCCGCCGTCTTGACCTTTTCATTGTAGAAATCGATATAGCCGTCCTTGCCCTGATACTGGCAGACGTTATCCAGGCCGCACTGGCAGCAGCCCAGGCAGCCACCTTTGATGTCAATGCTGTTCAGGCTCATCACTTCAACGTCATGGATGAAACTATCCCGGAAGGTCTTGATCATCTTCCGGAGGTTACTGTCTTCTTTTTCCTCGTCAACGAGAACGAGTATCTTTTTATCGCCTGCCGATACTGCCGGCCGGCCAGGTCCGGGTTCGTAAACAAAGTCGCCCGTCACGACGGGCGGAAATTGTTTTACTGCCGGGACCTGCCTTTCCGCGGATTTGAGAAAGTTGCCGGCAAACCTTACAAAACGCGCCCTTTCCCTGCTCCGCACCAGATCGTACATCTCGGCGGGATAGCCCCCCAGATATTTCATCTCCAGATCGTCACAGATTCCGTGGATATAATTATGGGCCGTATGATCGAAGAAGTGGACCGAGGTAGAGAGTGAGGCGGCATACTTGTTCCGGAAAGCCGCTCCTTTTCCCCTCTCGAAAATCAGCTCGATGAAGCGCTTATACTGGGAACAGACCAGGCAATAATACAGGGGAAAGGACCAGATAACCGCGTCTGACAAAGCGATCGTGTCCGCGACATCCTGAAGGGCCCGATGGTCCCGTTCCAGTTTTCTGATCTGACGGGCCACATGAAAGATATGGTAATCGTGATCAGGAAAGGTCTTCTCCATGTAACGGACGTATTGCAGGGTGACGCTGTCATCGCCCTTGGGGCTGCCGCTCAGCACTGTGATCTTCATATAACCTCCGATATCATGTCATTCTCCAAACTCCCCTATTGCTTTTAAATACATGGCAGGCATTTGCAGATGAAGTCCGTCATCGCCTGCGTTACTACCTTTCGGGCCTGGAAATGGGGAATATGCCCACAATCAGGAATAACCAATCCCGTCGCGGGTCCTGAGACCTGCCGGATAATGGCATCTACCTGAGCCGGTGTCCCGTAGGGATCATCCCTGCCCTGGATGGCCAGAACCGGGCAATTGATTTTGGGGAGATAATTCTCGATATTCCATTCCCGGAAAGAAGGGGCAAGCCAGGTCTCCGACCATCTCTTGAAAACAGGATCTGTTTTTTCGCCGTGATATTTAGCCAGACGTGCTCTGAAATCCGTATCTTCATAAACCTGGACGGCCTCGCGAATCCCTGCCAGGGTGACATCTTCCACAAACACGTGGGCCGCTTCCGTTATCAGGCAACATACCTTTCCCGGGTGCGCGGCGGCAAACATCAGGGCGATGGAACCTCCGTCACTGTGACCCACCTGAATGCTCTTTTCGATGCCAAAATGCGCCAGTACCTGGGGCAGAGAAATCAAGGCTTCTACATGCAAATACCCGGCATCGCCTGCCGCGTCGTATCGCTCCGACTTGCCGTAACCCCAGCGGTCGAATACAAGGGCCGGCAGACCGGTTCTTTTACAAAGGGACAAGGGAAAGTCCTTCCATTGCCCAACGCTGCCCAGTCCCTCATGGAGAAACACCAAATGAGGTGACCCCTCCCAATTGTCTTCTCCGGGATGGAACATCTCCCCTGCGAGGCAGCGTCCCGCCACTGAAAAGGAAACGGATTCACGGACAAAATTATCTTCCTGCACCATAAACAGCCACTACAGGATACTAAGGTCGATTGTCAATAGGTGACACCAAGTAATTCATGCCCCAGGTTGTTTTTCAGGAGCACAAATTCATGTACGGCGGAAAACAGGGATCCGGAACTGCCCTCTATCCTTTGCCGGTCCAGGACGATCTTGAGGAATCTGGTATTTTTAGTACTTTTCCGTTGACATGCATTAGCTCTATTCCTATACTTCAACAATGAATGAATCCTGTCCTTTCGATCTCGTCCACACCCCCCTGGCCGGGGCCAACCTTATCGAGGCCGGCGCCGGAACGGGCAAGACCTACGCCATAACCGCCATTTTTCTCCGACTCCTCCTGGAACAGCAGCTCAAGGTCAACCAGATCCTCGTTGTCACCTACACCGTGGCCGCGACGGAGGAGTTGCGTGACCGTATCCGCAGGCAGATACGGGCGGCCATCGTCGCCATGGAAAGCGGCGCCGACGGTGGCGAATTCATCAGGAAACTCATCAGGGGCCTTGCCCATCCGGAGGAAGGGCTGCGCCTTTTGAAGACGGCCCTGACTAATTTCGACGAAGCGCCCATCTATACGATTCACAGCTTCTGCCAGCAGGTGCTGCGGGAGCATGCCTTTGAAAGCCTGAGCCTGTTCGACACGGAGCTGATTACCGATGAAACTACCCTGGTGGAGGAAATCATCGAGGATTTCTGGCGCCGTAATTTCTACGGGGCCGCACCGGAGTTCATCCGTTACGCCCGGGACAAGCAATGCAGTCCCGAAGCCTTCCTGAAGATAACCAGGAACTCGCATTCCCAGCCCGACATCCGGATTCAGCCCAATATCAAACCGATTGAGCTTAATTCCCTGGAAGAATTTCGCGATACCAGGAAGAAAATGAAGGCGGCCTGGGGTGCGTCCATATCTGAAGTCATGAACAAGTTGAGAGATCCGGGCTTGAACAAGACATCATTTAAGAACCCCGAATTCCTCATTTCCCGCATGGATGAATGGCTGAATTCGGAGGGAGACTTCCCCATCTTTCCCGCCTGCGAAAAATTCACACCCGCCTTTTTGACGCAGAAGACCAATAAGAACCGGCAGACACCGGAGCATCCTTTTTTTGATCTCTGCGGTGATTTATGGAATATCTCCCAAGCCCTGGCGAAGGAAATGGACCACCATCTTCTTTATCTCAAGACGGAGATGTTCCGCATCCTGCGCCGGGAGCTGCCCCTCAAGAAGGAGCGGCAAAATATCCAGTCCTACGACGACCTCTTGCTCCGGGTCCGGACAGCCATGGGAAAGCAGGGCGGAGAAGCGCTGGTCCAGGCCCTGCGCCGGCGTTACCACGCCGCTCTCATCGACGAATTTCAGGATACCGACCCGGTTCAGTACGCCATCTTTCAGACCGTCTTCGGCAAAGGCAGCATCCTCTTCCTTATCGGCGATCCCAAGCAGGCGATCTACAGTTTCCGCAGCGCCGATCTCTTCTCTTACCTCCGCGCTTCCCGCCAGGTCCAGAACCGCTATACTCTGACCTGCAACCGGCGTTCGGAGCGGCACCTCGTTGAGGCGATCAATCATGTCTTCGCCGCCCCCGGACGACGTAACCATAATCCGTTTGTCTTCGCCCAGATTCCCTTCCTGGCCTCCTCCGGTGTAGACGACCGGGACCGAACCATCGTGAAGCTTGCCGACGGTATGGACGCCCCGTTCCAACTCGTCTACCTCGACGAAGAATGCCTCGCCAGGGCCAGGGCCGCCGGGAACAAGGAGAACTTTCGCCGCCTGATCGCCGGAGCGGTAGCGGTGGAAATCTCCCGTCTCTTGTCTCTTGCCCGGCAGGGAAAGGCTAATATCGGCGCCGTGCAACTCCGGCCTGGAGACATGGCCGTCCTGGTCCGGGAAAACAGAGAGGCCCGCCTTGTCCAGAAAGCCCTTCATGAGCTTGCCATTCCCAGTGTTCTCCATGGCGCGGGGAATATTTTTGATACCCCCGAGGCCCTGGAGATGGAACGCCTCCTGACCGGAATCGCCGATCCCCGCAGTGAAAAGGCGCTGGGAGCGGCTCTGGTAACAGACATCATGGGCATCACCGGCGAAACCCTGCTGTCCGCCAAGAAGGAGGAGCTTCCGTGGGAGGCGTGGGTTAACCGCTTTCAGCAGTATAATGACCTTTGGGAAGAGACAGGTTTCATCCGCATGTTCCGGACCCTCCTGCGGAACGAGGATGTCCACTCGCGGCTGCTGGGTTACCACGACGGGGAAAGAAGGCTCACCAACCTCCTCCAGCTGTCGGAAATCCTCCATAACGAAGCCTCAACAAGAAAATTGGGCATGGCGGGGCTGATCAAATGGCTCGCCCGGCAGCGTAACCCGGCATCAACCCGGCTGGAAGAGCACGAGCTGCGCCTGGAAAGCGACGCCAATGCCGTCCGTCTCGTTACGATTCACAAAAGCAAGGGTCTTGAATACCCAATCGTCTTCTGCCCCTTTCAATGGGGATCATCGCGGACAAGAAAGGGCGAACTGCCGCGCTATCACGACGAACAGGATGATTGGCGCCTGAACCTGGTACTTTCCGATGATCACCGCCAGGCGGTTATCCTGGCCGAGCGGGAATCCCTCGCCGAAAATATCCGGCTCCTCTACGTGGCCCTGACCCGGGCGAAATACCGCACCTATCTTTATTGGGGCCACTTCAAGAACGCAGGCAGTTCCTCCCTCGCCTATATCCTTCATCCCGCGCCCGCCATTCTCACCCCGCAACAAGATAGGCTGCCGACCCCATGCGCTGAGACCGAAACAGGTTCCTGTTCCCCTCCCACGTCACTAAACATCGTGGCGCAAACTGAAACATATTTCTCCGACCTTACGGAAGATCAAATCCGCGCCGATCTGGAAGCCCTCGCCGAACGATCCGGTGGGACCATCCAATTAACTCCCTTTACCGCCTGGCCGGGCCTCCCCTACGAGGGACCAGCGGAAACAGACGTCCCCCTTACCGGGCGGACCTTCACCGGGCAGATTTCCCGGACGGAACGAATCGCCAGTTTTTCCTATTTCGTCGCCCATAAGGATGATGAGCTTGACAATGCCGACCGGGATCAGGCCCCGCCGGCCGCCGAATCAATTCCCGCCGAATGTTTCGCTCCTAACGCGCCTGCCCATAGCTCAATGTCTGCCCCGGGAGGTAGCGAAACAACCGGACTCACAGGCATCTTTGCCTTTCCCGCCGGGACGCGGGCCGGCATATTCATTCATGATGTATTTGAAGCTCTCGATTTTACGGATGATAGAGCCATAGAAGCAGTTTTAGGGAAAAAGCTCAACGAGCATGGTTACGATCCATGCTGGCAAGACACGCTTTGCTCGATGATCCGTAAAGTCCTTGCGGCCCCCCTTTCCCCGTCCGTCCCCGGATTGCAGCTTTCCGCCATCTCACCTGCCTGCTGCCTCCGGGAGTTGGGATTTTATTTTCCCCTGCAATCAGTCACTCCGGAAAAACTGGGCCGACTTTTTTCCAGGCAGGGCGTCCCGAAGCATTATCCCCAACAGATGGAACGGCTAAACTTCATGCCCGCCCAGGGCTTCATGAACGGTTACATGGATCTGGTCTTCAGATTCGCCGAGCGTTTCTATCTCGTCGACTGGAAATCAAACCTCCTCGGAACAAAGAGCGAGGATTATGCGCAGGAAGCTCTGAGGCGGGTCATGGAAGGTGATCACTACTTCCTTCAATACCATCTTTACGTCCTGGCGCTGGATCAATATCTGAAGTCACGGATGGGCGCCCAATATGATTACGAGCGCCATTTCGGCGGTGTTTTTTATCTTTTTCTCCGGGGCGTCGATGCGGAAAGGGGGGAAGACTTCGGAATTTACCGGGAACGTCCGTCACGGGAAACGATAGCGGCCCTGTCGCGGGAACTGATAAAAAAATGAATAAACAGATAGATTATCTATACCGGCAGCAGTATCTGTCGCCCCTGGACTTCCACTTTGCCGGTTTCATCGGGAGACTCGCCGGTGAAGGAGCTCCCGAAGTCTCCCTGGCAGCGGCTCTGGTGAGCCGCTGGCGCGGCGAGGGTCATATCTGCCTTGATCTTTCCGTCCCAGCCGGAAAGATCCTCCTTCCCGGGTTAGATGATTCCGTCCGCTGTCCCGAGCTGGACCACTGGCGGCAAACCCTGTCGGATAGTCACGCAGTGGGCCGGCCCGGCGAATGGAAACCCCTGATCCTCGCGGGTACGAGGCTCTATCTATACCGCTACTGGGAGTACGAAAACAAACTGGCAACGATATTGAAACAGAGGATGGATACTGATTTGCCGGCATTCAATGAAAACTGCCTGCGGGAAAGTCTTGACCGGCTTTTTCCTCCGACTTTCTCCAGCGGGGAGAGAGATGCGAGACTTTTACAAAACGTCCTTTCCTGTCATAGCGGGCTTGACCCGGAATCCAGTAATGACTTGAAAAAACTGAATTCCGGCTTTCGCCGGAATGACGGTAAGGAGTCTGAAATAGAACGATTCAAAGGTCTCGATGTGGAGCAGAGAGGTGACATATTGACAGACTGGCAGAAAGTGGCCGCCTTTACAGCCTTTGCCAGATCCTTTTCTGTAATATCCGGTGGACCGGGGACGGGCAAGACCTTCACGGTCGCCAAGATTCTGGCCCTCCTCAGCGAACAGAGCGGCGGAAAACCACTGCGGATCGCGCTGACCGCCCCGACGGGCAAGGCGGCGGCCCGGATGCAGGAGGCCATCCAGGAAGCAAAATCCACCCTTGACTGCCCGGAGGCAGTCAAAGCCGCTCTTCCCGTAACGGCTTCCACTATTCATCGCCTCCTGGGCAGCGTCCCCCATGCCCCCCATCCCCGGTATCACGAGGACAATCCCCTGCCTTTAGACGTGGTCGTCGTCGATGAGGGATCCATGATCGATCTGGCGCTCCTGTCCAGACTCGTCCAGGCCATTCCTTATTCAGCCCGGCTGATTATGTTGGGGGATAAGGATCAATTGGCTTCCGTAGAGGCCGGAGCCGTCTTCGGCGATATCTGCCAAACGGGAAGCCGTCAGTTCTATTCGCCGTCTTTTGCCGAAACCTGCCGGCGCCTGACGGGGGAATCGATACCTGTCCCGGGGCCGGAGCGTTCCGTCCCCTTTACTGCCGACTGCCATGTAGAATTACTCAGGAACTACCGTTTCCCCAGCGGGAGCGGGATTGCCACTGCCAGTCGCGCCATCAAGGACGGAGATGGCGAAAAGGCGCTGAGAATCATGAAAACCGCATCGTCCGGAGACGTCCACTGGCAAACCCTGCCCAGCCCCGGGTCCCTCCGTGAATCCCTTGAAAATGTCCTCATGGAAGCATATGCTGGCTATTTGACCTCAACCGCCCCCCAAGACGTGTTCGGGCGCTTCAATGCATTGCGGATTCTCTGTGTCCTTCGGGAAGGACCTTATGGCGTCGCTCAGATCAACGAGCTGGCAGAAGAAATCCTGCAACGCCGCAAGATCATCCGCCGGGACAGGCCTTGGTATTATGGACGGCCGGTCATGATCACCAGTAACGACTATACGGCGCGGCTCTACAACGGCGACATCGGCGTCGTCCTTCCCGATCCGGAAGGGCGGAATGAACCCCGGGTTTTTTTCCCTGCCACGGAAGGTACATTCCGGAAAATTCTGCCCTCCCGCCTGGGATCACACGAAACTGTTTTCGCCATGACCGTCCATAAGAGCCAGGGCTCGGAGTTCGACCGGGTCATCTGTCTGCTGCCCGACCGGGACTACCCGCTCCTGACCAGGGAATTGATTTACACAGCCCTCACCAGGGCTCGTAAGGACATAACCATCTGGGGACGGGAAGATATTTTTCTCAAGGCCGTTTCCAGGCAGATCAAACGATCGTCAGGGCTGCGGGACGCCCTGTGGCCAGTAAGTAATCGCGATAAGGATAGGAATTGTTAATTCATCTTTCCCCGGATCGACCCATCTGGACAAGTCCCGCCAACCCCACGATGAGTAATCCGGTCACCAGCCAAGTGCCGCCTACAAGGGTGGGAAAGAGAAACAGGGAGGACGCGCCGCAGGCGGGACCTACAAACAGCCCGGCGCCAATGATCGCCTCATGCAGTCCACCGTGGGCCCCCTTTTCTTCCGAGGCGTTCATGGAATAGAAGAGCGACGAGTAGTAGATCAGCCCTATCGACAGTCCAAAGCCTGCCTGCGCGGCCAAAAGGACCGATAGGGACAGGGGCTGGACAAACGCGGCAAAGCAGACCGTCATGACGGCGAATGCCCCGATAAGCCACGCAATATGGTAGTGCCATCCCGTCCAGCGCCAGAGGATGCCGAAGGCGGCGAGTCTTGCAAACATCCAGACCGAGCAGAGGATTCCGGCGGCCCCCGTAGTCAAACCAAGGCGCTCCGATATGGACGGAATCAGAGGCAGCACGGTATTTATGGCAACGTAGGAAAGGGGATTTGCCAGCCAGGCCATGTGGAGAAGCCGCCGTGAATCTGTCGGCCTGACTGTCTCCATCGGTTCAGTAGCAACCGGCGCAATGGTTGCCCCCTTTTGCTGCAAGCGCCCGGCAAGGAAAACAAGCAGGATCTCCAGCACCGCCAGACAAAGGGGAAGCCAGAAAAGGCTCGCCATCCCGAGGCGCTCCAGAAGGAGCCCTGCCGTAAAGTAAGCCACTGCGGCGCCTACCGCCCAAGTGACGTTAAATATCCCCACCATGTCCGACAGGCACGCACTGCCGTCTTCACTGACAATGGCCTCCAGGGCCGGCCAGGTAAAACATATGGAGACCGTCCAGACCGCAAAAACAATGACCTGACCAGCAATGGAATCCCAGCACATTCCCGTCGCCAGCGATATGACTACGCCGAAGAGCCCTACATAAAGCCCCCGCACATAACCGAAACGCTCTGCAAACGCCCCGCCCTGCCATGCGGCGAAAATGTAAACAAGCCCACTGAGCGCGGCGAGGAGCAGGTTTTCCAAGCCGGTGAACCCGAAACGGTCTCTCACATAAAAATACAGGAAATTTGAATAGTAGACGGCAGCATAGCTGTTAATTAGTTCGACAAGAAAAAAAATTGTTTTCGATTGGCTCATGGGCGTAGCAGACAAGATCAGTTAAACCCAGCGTGCAGATCCTGCTAATCAATTACCCCCTCGTAAAACATTTCCGGATATGACCATTCTCTGTGCTTCCGACGTGCCTTCGTAGATTTCAGCAATCTTGGCATCCCGCATCAGCCGTTCCACCTTCGCACCCTTGATATACCCGTAACCACCGTGGATCTGAACAGCTTTGATGGTGTGCCTGGCGGCGGCTTCCGTCGCGAAAAGCTTGGCCATAGCGGCCTCTTTGCTGAAAGGACGGTTGTTGTCCTTCAGCCAGGCGGCAAGATAGGTGAGATACCGGGCAGCGGAAAGGTCGGTCGCCATGTCGGCGATCATCCAGGCGATCGCCTGTTGACGAGCGATGGGCTTGCCAAACTGGATTCTCTCCTGGGAATATTTGATCGATTCATCTAAAGCCGCCTGCAGCATCCCTATAGCCTGCGCGGCAATCCCAATCCTGCCACGGTCGAATCCCGTCATGGCGATGGCAAGACCGGCTCCCTCCTGTCCAAGCATATTTTCCTCCGCAACCTGACAATTATTAAGGACCACTTCCGAAGTTTGAGAGGATCGGAGCCCCATTTTCTGGAAATGCTGACCCAGCTTTAGCCCTGGGGTTCCCCGGGGGACAATGAAGGCGCTCATACCTTTCTTACCCGCAGTTTTGTCTGTCCAGCCAAAAATGATGTAGGTGTCGGCTATGGGACCGTTGGAGACAAAAGTTTTCGTTCCGTTGATGACATAGCCGTTTCCTTGACGCAAGGCCGTAGTGGCGACGGCCATGACGTCTGTGCCGGCTCCCGGTTCCGTCAATGCGAAAGAACCCAGATGCTGACCCATGGCCAAGGGAACCAGGTATTTCTTCTTCTGCTCCTCCGTTCCAAAGAGCAATATCGACATGCCGATAATCCCGGCATGGAATGACAAAGTGAATCCTGTGGATGAACAAAACCGGGAAATCTCTTCTACGGCAATAATGTGAGTCATGAAATCCGCACCTGCGCCGCCATATTCCTGGGGGATAGGTATACCCATCCAGCCACCCTCGCCGAGTTTCCTAAATAGATCAATAGGATGGCTGCTGTTCTCGTCGACCTCTGCCGCAATGGGTTCCACATGCATCTTGGCAAATTCCCGCATGTTATTGCGAATAAGTTCCTGTTCCTCCGTCAATCTAAAATCCATATCGCCTCTTCATATATTGATGTAAATTTATTTCATGTATATATTGACTTTATTGTACCCATATTATAGATTTTATAAAATGTAAAATATATTATTGATCTTAATTTGATACTTTTAAGAAATCGATGGAATTAAGACATCTGAAGTATTTTATCGCCGTCGCGGAAGAACTACATTTCGGCCGTGCATCGAAAAGACTGAACATCTCCCAGCCACCCCTCAGTCAGCAGATCATGCAACTGGAAAAAGAAATCGGAGTCCAACTGTTTAGCCGGACCAACCGGCGCGTGGAAATCACCCCGGCCGGCCTGGTGTTTCTTGAGGAAGCACGCAGAATCATGGCTCTCTCTGATGACGCGGTGCGTAGAACGATCCGGGCCGACAAAGGCGAGATTGGGAGGCTGGCGGTGGGATATATCGGGTCGGCCAATTACAGCCTGCTCCCTCAAGTCATCCGCGAGTTCCGGAAGAGATTTCAGGATGTCGATGTTTCCCTGGCGGAACTGAACACAAGCAATCAGATCGAGGCCCTCCGCGACGGCAGGATTCATGTGGGCTTCCTGCGCCCTCCCCAGGGCATTGAAAATGAAGGCCTTTCTTTGGAGACCGTATTCAGTGAACCGCTTATGGTGGCTATGCCGCAGAATCACCATATTAAGGGAAAAACGGCCATTTCTCTTCACATGCTGGCAAAAGAACCTTTCATCATGATCCCGAGACAACGAGGTCCAGGTTTCTTCGACTACATTATCGCGCTCTGCCAAAAGGAAGGTTTCAGTCCCCACATCGCCCTTGAAGCATCTCAATTCCATACGATTATCGGCCTGGTTGCGGCGGAGATCGGAATAGCCATCGTTCCTGCCACCATGCAGCGTTCCCGATTCAAGGGGGTTGTCTTCAGAATGATTGCGGGGGAAGCCGAAACGGTTCTCAAAATGGCCTGGGTAACCAACAATCAATCACTGGTTCTTCATAATTTTCTCGACGTGGCAAGAGAGGTGGTTCACTCGCTTAACCCCTATAAATAAAATGAGCCACATGCCAAATCCGTGAATCCACTACCCATCGACCATATCATTCCGGAACTGAAAGAAGCGGTCCAAACCAACCCGGCGGTCTTACTCCAGGCCCCGCCCGGTTCCGGGAAAACAACCCGGGTCCCCCTGGCGCTCCTGGGGTTGATTCCCGCAGCAAGAGGCCGGATCATTATACTTGAGCCGCGGCGGATCGCGGCAGTGGCCGCAGCCCGCTGGATGGCCCAGCTACGGAAGGAACCGGTCGGCCAGACCATCGGTTATACCATCCGTTTCGACCGCCGGATTTCAAAAGATACCCGCATTGAGGTAGTTACCGAAGGGATCCTCACCCGGCGCCTCCTCGACGATCCGGCCCTGGAAGGGGTCGCCATGATTATCTTCGACGAGTTTCACGAGCGGAGCCTCCAGGGGGATCTTGCCCTGGCCATGAGCCTCGATATCCAACAGGGCCTCCGGGAAGATCTGAAGCTCCTGGTCATGTCGGCAACCATAGATACCGCACCAATTGCCGACCTGCTGGGAAACGCCCCGGTGATTTCGGCAACCGGCAGAGCCTTCCCAGTGGCCGAGCATTATTTCCCGGATAACGGTTGGGCGGGGGGCCGGGGCGGCCCCCCCTTGGAGAATCTCATTGTCAGCGCTGTTCACACTGCCTTGAGAGAGACGACGGGGGACATCCTCGTTTTTCTCCCCGGTGCCGGAGAAATCCGCCAGGCCGCCGCAAGCATACAGGAAGTCCTTGAGGGGCGGGAGGACGTCGTCTCCCTTCATCCACTCTATGGAGATCTGCCTTTCCCGGAGCAGGAGCGGGCAATCCTGCCAGCCGTGCAAAGGAAAATTGTCCTGGCGACTAATATCGCCGAAACAAGCCTCACCATTGAGGGTGTCCGGGTCGTAATCGACTGCGGCCAGGTCCGGAGGCTCCAGCATGATCCCGCCACAGGCATGAATCGGCTCGTGACGGTTACGACCTCCCGGGCGTCGGCAACACAGCGCAAGGGCCGGGCAGGCCGCCTCGGGCCGGGGATCTGCTATCGCCTGTACAGCCGCCATGTCTATGAGTCCATGATCCCCTTTACTCCTCCAGAGATCCTCACCTCTGATCTTTCCTCCCTGGTCCTGGAATTGGCGTCCTGGGGAGTAACCGACCCGCTGGCCATGGCCTGGCTTGATCCGCCGCCCAAAGCGGCATGGGAAGGCGCCCGGCAGCTCCTTATAGATCTGGACGCCCTGGATAAATCCGGGGCGGTGACGCCTGTCGGCCTCGCCATGGCCCGCCTGCCCCTCCACCCCCGTCTGGGAAGATTGCTGCTGCAGGCTGCCGAATCAGGGCGCCTTCAGTTGGGAGCTGATCTTGCCGCCCTCCTTTCCGAACGGGATATCATCCGCCGGAATCACCTCGCTGACGGAGGCCGGCCGGGGGAAACAGACATCAGTGAGCGCCTTGAGATGCTCCAACACTGGCGGGAGAAAAAGCGAGCCCCAGCGGGAACGGACCCATGGGCTTTGCGGGCCGTGGAGCGGGCAGCTGAGCAGCTCGGGAGCCTGGCGGCTGGAGCGGCCCCAAAAAGTGAATACCGGGCAAGACCTTTGAAAAAAGCCCTTATTTGTCATTCCGGGCTTCACAGGCAGTCCAACCCTTACATTGACGCGGGGATATCCATCGATGAATTAAAAATACATGATTACGCGCCGGCCTTAACCGGGGTGACGCGCCGGAATGACCATAGGAGGACTGAAATGGAATTTCTCAATGGTCTCAAGGCGGTATCCTCCCTCCTCATTCACGCCTACCCGGACCGGATCGCTAAAAGGCGCGACGCTGAAGGGGGCGGCCGCTACCTGTTGTCTAAGGGAAGAGGGGTGCGGTTGCCCCGGGGAAGCGTCCTGATCACAAGCCCCTATCTCGTCGCTGTCCACCTCGACGGGGGAGAAAAAGCGGATGGGACGATCCATATGGCCGAACCGGTCACCGAAGAGATCATCAGGCGGGAGGTGGGCGCCCATATCGCAACCCGGCGGCAGGTGGAATGGGACAGACAGGAAGGAAGGATTCAGTCGGTCCTTGCGGAACGGCTGGGGGCGCTGACCCTTTCTACAAAACCTTACCCGGCCCCCGATGAAGATACGATACCGATCCTTTGCCAGGCAATCCGTTCCGGGGCCGCTGTTCTTACCTTTGGAAGGGAAGAGAGGCAGTTTCAAGGCCGGGTCGCCCTCCTGCGCGGCGCCTTTCCTAAGGAACACTGGCCGGATTTGTCGGAGGAGGCCCTCCTGTCATCACCGGAAGGATGGCTTACGCACCGGCTAACCGGCATCCGCACCGGTGAGCAGCTTGCCGGTATGAATCTCCTTCCGCCCCTGAAGGCCCTCCTTTCCCGGGAACAGCGTAAGATCCTTGACGAGCGCGCTCCCGCGAGTCTTACCGTTCCCAGCGGCCGCAATATAGTTCTCGACTACGCCGCCGGGGGGCTGCCCATCCTGGCCGTCAAACTCCAGGAGCTGTTCGGTCTCGCCGCGACCCCGACCATAGCATGCGGTCGGGTGGCCGTCCTTATTCATCTCCTCTCGCCTTCCGGACGTCCCGTCCAGATCACCCGTGACCTGAAGGGATTCTGGGAAAGCGGCTACCCCCAGGTAAAGAAGGAATTGCGGGGGCGCTACCCGAAGCATCCCTGGCCGGACAATCCCTGGAACGCCGTGCCCACCCACCGGACTTCTCGCCGAAATAAATAAGGGTGGATCTCATCTTCAAGAAATGTCCTGATCCCGCTGACATGCCTTTTCATGCGTCTTTTCGGCAAGGCGCATTTCCCGTCTGGTTTTTGCCTCGCTGTGGCGCCGCCTCTGCGTATCCGTCTCCAGTATCAACGGAGGCAATGGCAGCGGCTTGCCGTCAGCGTCGAGGGACACATAGGTCAGATAGGCCGTCGAGGTATGGAGACGCTCCCCGGTGCGGAGATTTTCCGATTCCACACGGACGCCCACCTCCATGGATGATCTCCCGACAAAATTCACGCTGGCCCGGAGGGTAACAAAGTCACCGACGAAAACCGGATGATAGAAATCCAGACGATCCACGGAGGCCGTGACGGCATTGGACCGGGCGTGCCTGATGGCCGCAACGCCTGCCGCCGTATCTATGAGCTTCATTATGACCCCGCCGTGAACATTGCCGGCGGGATTGGCGTCCTGGGGATTCATCTGCTGGGCCATGACCACCGAACTGTCCTTTACTTTTTTGCCTTCCATGGTTGACCTCTCTCTTCTCTCTTGATTATTGTCATGGACTATAACAACCGCCGGGAAATATCAAACCTGATTTCGCAGCCGCAATAATCATTTTTTACCGTTGACGCAACATCTTTCTTATCCTATGATAATCACTAATGACTCAAAAAGGAGGTATGGTCATGGCCGATGAATCGGGGAAGCATATCAACAAAGCACGTGTCAAGTTATGGATCGCGGTTATCCTGCTTGTGCCAATCGCCGGTTTTATTCTCTATACCTGGATCACGTTGACCTGGAACTTCTCCAAAGGCGAACGGACCGGTTATGTACAGAAGCTTTCCAAGAGCGGCTGGATCTGCAAGACCTGGGAAGGCGAAATGGCGATGGTGACCATGCCTGGGGCCATTCCGGAAAAATTCTTTTTCAGCATCAGGGATGACAACGTAGCCGCCCGGATCAACAAATTGGCCGGGAAGCGGATTTCCGTCGTTTATGAACAGCATAAGGGCGTGCCGACGACTTGTTTCGGAGATACACTGTATTATGTCATTGACGTCAAGGCGATCGATTAATTCCGGTTCTAAATCAAAGCGCTATCTTCGTTGGCATCGTCATCGGCTCCTCGACGTATTTCCATATACGCCTGCGTCGCCGCTTCCTAGCCGCCTTGATTTCATCATTGATTTAGAACCGGAATAAGCAGTTGAAACAATAACCGGGCTTGTGGTACCTCTTTTCCATGGTATCTCTGTATATGCAGAAAGGACGTTATTTATGTATTGCCATAGCCGTAGTCTGCGTCTGCCTTCTCGCCCATGGATGCGGCAAAGGGCAATATAAGACCAAAGAAAAAAGAATCGTCCGGAAGATGCTGGTTACCGGATATGATGCGGGAAAGAAATCGACGGGATGGAAGCGCAAATGGGGACTCTTCTTTCTACCCCCCGTTTATGCCTATGGGCCCAATGAAGGCAAGCGTAAGGAGGTCGGCGTCACCTCCGACGGCAGCAAAGCCAAGAAAGGAACCATCGCCGCCGACATCACCCGCTATCCCTACGGCACGAAAATGTACGTCCCCGGTTACGGATGGGGGGAGGTGCATGACATCGGCAGCGCCATCAAAGGAGAACATATCGATCTCTTTTTCACCAGCGAAAAAGATGCCAAAAAATGGGGAAAGCAATACCTGGATGTCATCATCCTAATGAAGGAATAAGGGACTAATGGACTATTTTTTTAAACCGAAAAGTATTGCCGTCATCGGCGCAACCACCAACCCCTTCAAGGGGGGAAACGCCATTCTGAAAAACCTCATAACCGGCTACCGGGGAGGAATCTATCCCATTAACCCCCGCTACAACGAGATCGAGGGGCTTCCCTGTTATCCCTCCGTCAGCGTCATCACCGGACCGGTTGATCTGGCCATCGTCTTCGTCCCCGCCCACCAGGTTCCCGACGCCGTCGCCCAGTGCGCTGACAAGGGCGTCCCGGGAGTGATTATCGAATCGGGCGGCTTCGCCGAAACAGGCGCCGACGGCAGGAGTCTTCAGTCCTCTCTGATCGATCTGTCCAGGTCGACGGGGATCAGGCTCTGGGGACCTAACTGCATGGGCCTGGTTGATGCCGTAAACGGTCATGTCTTTTCCTTTATGGATGCCCGGGCCTTTCAGGCCGGCCTGACGCCGGGCAGCGTTTCCCTGGTCGTTCAGAGCGGCATGTTGTCGGCCGGCTTTCTCATCGATATTATGACCCACGGCATCATGGGCATCAGCAAGGTTTGTTCGGTGGGAAACAAGATGGATGTCGACGAGTGCGACCTCCTCCCCTGGCTCATCGCCGACAAGGATACCGCCGTCATCGGTCTATACCTGGAATCCCTCCTCAACGGCCGTCGTTTTATCGATATCTGCCGGAATTCCCCGAAACCGATTGTAGTTCTGAAAGGGGGCAAGAGCGCGAAGGGGGCCCAGGCCGCCATGAGCCATACGGCCAGCCTGGCCGGCAACGAACAGATTATCCAGGGGGCCTTTGCCCAGGCCGGGGTTATCGAGGCGAGCGACTTCAAGCAGATGATGGACCTCTGCCGGACCCTGAGCATGGTTCCAACCCGGCAAGAGACCAGGCCCGGCCGGGTGGCCATCCTGACCTTCAGCGGCGGCGCCGGTATCGTTTCGGCGGATTTTCTGGCAGCAAAAGGGCTGGAAGTAGCCGATCTTTCAGATGAAACAAAAGAATCGCTTGCCAAACTGTTCCCCGAATGGATGCCCGTCAGCAATCCCGTAGATCTCTGGCCCGCCATGGAACGTCTTGCCGGCGGGGATGTCGATGTCTTCGCACAGGCTTTGAAGGCGGTATTTGCGGATTCCCAGGTAGACGCCGTCCTTCTCCACGCCTTTGTAGGCAATTTCCGTATCCGCTTCGATATTAAGGATTTGGCACAACAGGTCAAGGACGCCGGCAAGCCCGCCTTCATCTGGCTCCTTGGGAGGAGGGACGATGCCTTCCAAATATGCAATGAGGCCCGTGACCTCGGCGTCCCCGTATTTCCAGAACTCGGCCGGGCCATCGAATGCATGGCCGCCGTCTTCAAGGGAAGGAAGCATTAAACGGCAAAGCTCGATTTTTTGCCATTTGCTTTCATGCACTTACACCCTCTTCAAATGACAAGTCCCATTCCCGGCGGAAGGCTGTTGTTTAATGTGAAGAGTTCAAGCCTTGATACGTCACGACCTCTTTTTCCAGCCTCTCCGCAAGTGTTTCCTGGGCTATCGCAAGATCGTAATGGGTTTGCAGATTCATCCAGCTTTGCGCATCCGTCCCAAAAAACTTGGCAAGTCGCAGCGCTGTATCCGCTGTAATAGACCTCTTCCCGGCGACTATTTCACCGACGCGCCGCTGTGAAACCCCGATCGACTTGGCAAGCCGGTATTGCGATATTCTCATGGGGTTCAAAAAATCTTCCAAGAGTATCCCCCCGGATGCACCGGCGCCATATCTCTATTCATTCCTCTTCTCCTTCAATGATAATCAACAATTTCAACATTATAAGCATTACCGTCCTGCCACAGGAAACAAATCCTCCACTGATCGTTTATGCGGATGCTCCAGTAGTCGCTCCGGACACCGGCAAGCTTTTCAAGCCTGTTCGACGGTGGGATACGAAGAAATTCAAGAGTTGCCGCATCCCTGTGATCTATTACCAGGTATGTTTCATTCCGGAACGAGGTCGATGATGGTGATTTCCGGCGGCGAGAGGAATCGCACCGGCGGACCCCAGGTACCTAGCCCCCGGCTCACGTAAAGACGCGACCCTTCCGGTAAGTTGAAAGAACCGCTTTGTTGGGGAAAAGCCAGACCCGTCGCCATGTTGAACGGGAATATCTGTCCTTTGTGGGTATGACCGGAGAGCTGGAGATCGAAGGCCCCCAGCGCCTCCTGGTCAATAAGCGGCTGGTGCTTCAGCAAAACCGTATAGGCATTCTTGGGAAGATCGGCAAGGATCTTCGTTTCCGGAATCCCCCGGTGCTGTCCCATCCGTTTCCCCGCCGGATCATCCACGCCGGCAATGTTAATCATCCCGCCAATATTGATCCCTTCGCCCCTCAATACCGTAAATCCGGCCCGGCGGGTAAAATCAAGGGCCTGGTCAAGGCCGGCATAGAATTCGTGGTTTCCCGTAACGGCATATTTTCCGTATTTCGCCCGGACACCGTCAATCATTTGCAGCGATCCATAGATATTGTCTATCTGGCCGTCAACAAGATCCCCCGTGGATACCAGAATATCCGGCTCCGTCTTCTTTACCGCCGACATCATCCTTTCCAGACGTCCCCCCCGGACAATCATTCCCACATGGATGTCGGAAATCTGCACGAGCCTCAACTTCTCGATATTTTTTGGTATTTTTGCCGTCTTGATGACCAGGTGCTCCGTCCGGATGTCCAGCGCCTCAAAATAACCGTAAATGTTAAGGCCGATTGAGATGATGAGGGGCGTCAGGAACAGGACCAGGGCGGAAGGGTAAAGATGGTTCAGCTCAAAACCGCCGAGCTCACTGTTCATCCAAACGGCAAAACGATAGAAATCCAGGCATAGGGAAACGACAAAGAATAAAAAAACCACCCCCATCCAGGAATAACCGAGATAGGAGAGAAAACAGGCGGCCCCCTCAAAGCCCTCCCGTTCGGAAAGACGAACGAGGATGGGGCTGATTAAGAGGAACAGCAGGGATACTACAACGACGGCTTGTACCCATGGCGTCAGTTGGAAAGCCGCTTTCAGGCGGACGTAGAAAAACAGGTGAATGCCGCCGTAAAGAATAAAGAAAGAGAGCAGAAACAGGATCATGATCTCCACACCGAGGCGGCAAATTGAGGATAGATAAGGCGCATCCGCTCCTGTACCGGTCCCCGCAGCGTTGCCAATGCCTCATCCGTCAGGGGGTTCACGACCGGGATGCGCCGCTCTCCGATGTCCAGATCGAAACCGGTATTGCTGACAACTTCCTCCAGAGATACGCCTGGGAAAAGTGATTCCAGGATAATTTCCTTCTTTGTGCCATCGAAGGCCATCATGCAGAGCGGCGTGACCACATGGCTGAGGCCGCCCCGCCGCCAGGGGGCGTCATCGGCGGCCGTGGCGTTGATAAAGTCCACCTTGGGAACAAAGAGCCGCCGGTTGTGACTGGTTGTGAAAATGATCACCCGCCTGACCATGGCAGAAAGCATGGAAGACCCGGCGCCGCCGGGCAGACGGACGGTCGGCCGTTCATAATCTCCCAGTATGGAGAGATTGATCGCACCACCCTTGTCGATCTGGACGCCGGAGAGGAAAAACACATCGATTTTACCCTTTTGCGCCAGGGCGAATAGTTCGTGAAAGCCCTCGGAGAGACGGAAATCGGGGTCGCCGTAAATCAGGGTGGTCAGGCGAGGAGCATGGGTCATTTTCGCCAGCAGTGCGGCTGCCGCCGGGATTGGCGACAGGGTTCCCGTTGCGACCCACTCGCCGTCCCGCAACAGGCCGGCAATAGCGCCGATCATTACTTCCGGTGTTTGAGCCGGCTGGTTTGATATGGTCGTATTCGTCATGACTGTTTTCCCCCGCGGAAATTTGCAATTTTCAGATACCGTTTATGGTCTGCGGGGCCAAAGATGTATTTTTCCAGATAGGCTCTGAATCCCTGTTCGTCCTTCGACGCCACTACATATTCACGGATATGGGCGGCGTCGGTTTCGTAAGTTCCCGGGCAGGCCGTCGGATGAGCCCCGCCCGGGGCCAAAACCACCGCATCGACATGCACGGCAGCTACAAAAACCTCCTGACGGCCGGGCAAAACTGCTCCCGGTTCCACAAGCTCCTCCACGACGGCAATCGTTTTCTTGGCCGCCATGGCGAGGAGCCGGTCATTCCGGGTCGCGTCGGTTACGATCTCTCCGCTGCGGCTGCCTTTTGCGGCATGAATAATTGCTACATCGGGTATGATGGGCAAAACGACGACGTACTCGTTGCCGGAATAGGGATCACGGACTGTTTTGAGGTCCCGGCGCACCTTCATGAGGTCGGAATGGATGAAACCAAGGACGGGAATGAACGGCAGGTTATGGACCCCAGCCTGGAGTCCCAAGAGCAGGGCCGGTCAGATCGTCTCCAGGAGATTGAGCTCGCCCCGTTCGCACTTCCGGCGGAAATTGGGGGCCAGGCCGAATTCATCGAGGACGATCTGGGGAAACTGGACCGTCTCGACACAGCCGGCGCCGATGAGAAGATCCGCCACATATCCCCCCGTGAGCACCGGGGTCAGCGTCAGACCATTCACTCCCAGACGGATGACTTCCCGGACCACCGCCATGGGGTTCATCGTCATGCCCGCCCCCACCCCGAGATGCATCCCGTCTTTTACCCAGGAGGCCGCTTCCCTGGCCGTTATCAGTTTATCCGTCATCGTTTTTTACCCCAATTTAAATTAGTAAGTCTGCGAAGCTTATAGCTGGAAATAATGGAGCTGTCAATTGAGTAGCTCGACCCGGTGGGTGGAATTCTTTTGAGGATGTTTGTATAGATGAAGAAAGTTAGTTTTCAAAACTTTTGGCGAGTTTGCCAATCTTGATGAACATGCAAGAAGTAATCTATTTCCTCCCCCTTCAAGGGGGAGGTTAGGAGGGGGATGGGGTTAAGGGCACGTAATAACTACATAAAACCCATCCCCACCCCGGCCCTCCCCTTGAAGGGGAGGGTGTCTTGAAGTTTTTTGCGAATACGTCAATCCTACCGGCCAAAGCGACTTTGGCGGTCACGAGTGGGAAAGGGTGATTTAGCTGACGCTGCGGAAGCCGCCGGCTGGTGCAAAACGGCTTTCCCCTGGACGGTCATAAAGGTTTTTCTCCTTGCCGGCAGATGTTGCTGGCGCGGACGGTCATGACCACCGTCATTACCTGCCGGCGCCGGAACGCCGTAATTGAAGTCCTGTAGCGTCCTCTTTTCTACCGTTTCTCCAAGGGCCTTCTCGATGCCCCAGATGAATCCCCGTTCTTCACGGGTCATAAAAGTAAAGGCATCCCCGGTTTTTGCGGCCCGGCCGGTGCGGCCGATACGGTGTGTGTAGGCATCGACGGTGTCGGGCATATCATAATTGATCACATGGGAAATACTGGAAACGTCGATTCCCCGGGCGGCGATATCGGTAGCCACCAGCACCTGGTACTTGCCGTTGCGATAACCGCTGAGTACCGCCTGACGCTTGGTCTGCGGCAGGTCGCCCTGGAGGGAAGCCGCGACAAAACCGGCCTGGGCGATCTGGGTCGCCAAGCGGGTCGCCCGATGCTTGGTACGTGTGAAAACAAGTACCGATTCCGTGTCCGTACCTTCCAGAAGCTTCATCAGCAGGGCCGTTTTGAGGTGCTGTTCGACAGGATAGATGGCATGAGAAACCGTAGAGACGGGATTGCTGTCGCCGACCTGGATATTCACCGGATTGCTCATGACTTCCTGCACCAGCCCGCGGATGTCGGCGGGCATGGTGGCGGAAAAAAGGAGGGTCTGACGCTTGACCGGCAGGCACTTGATGATCCTTTTGATGTCCGGCAGAAAACCCATGTCGAACATGCGGTCCGCCTCGTCAAGGACGAGGATTTCAACCTGAGAGATATCAATTTCTCCGTGGTTGACAAGATCAAGTAGACGTCCCGGGCAGGCCACCACAATTTCGGCGCCGCTGCGCAGCTTTGCGATCTGGGGATTCTTGTTCACACCGCCATAAACGGTGACACTCTTCACTTTCGTACGGCGGCCGAGCTCAATAATAGCCTCATGGGTCTGCTCCGCCAGTTCCCTGGTCGGGGCGACAATCAACGCCCGGACCCGCTTGCGCGGTCCATCCATTAAACGCTGCAAGATCGGCAGCACAAATGCCGCCGTTTTTCCCGTGCCTGTATGGGCCAGCCCCATAACATCCCGGCCGCCGAGAATAGACGGGAGACATTCGGCTTGAATAGGAGTGGGAACCGTGTAGCCGGCGCTCTCAATCCCCGCTTCGATCAGGGGGTGGAGGTTAAAAGATTTAAAATTAGTTAACGTTAATGATTCGCCGCTTGTTGCTTTTTCTTTCTGCATTTACTCAATTTCCTTTATATTAATGGGTCAAACCACCAATACTTACTAAGTCTGACCACAATTTCTACCGGATTCCTCCTGACATTCTTTACACCACAGCAGTATAAAAAAATCCCCAGCAGCCTAATTTACAGGCTCTGGGGACACTATGGACCAAAACCGGCTCTAAAACTGGGACGTTAATACGCTTCCCCCCTGGACATGTCAAGTAAAATATGGGGGTAGACTTACTATATAGCGACTCACCCCCGCGGGGCGGTTTATCAGGGAGTAACTTTTTTGAAGTTACTCGGAAGACATTTAGTTGTGAGGTATTCGTAAAAAGTACCAAAACTCCCTCCCCTTCAAGGGGAGGGCCGGGGTGGGGATGGGGTTTTATATAGTTGTTACAAAACCTACCCCATCCCCCTCCTAACCTCCCCCTTGAAGGGGGAGGAAATAAATTACTTGATGCGGGCTTGTCCGGGGGAGGGCATAAATTACTTCTACGAGTATGTCCGGGGGAGGGCGTAAATTACTTCTGCGAGTATGTCGTGCATAACATAGGGTAATCTATGTAATTTTTGACCACGATTTTATAAATATGCGAGCATGGTCCCCTTTAGTTGTGTTCCTGGGTCTTGAGAAAAGTTACCTCCGGCCAGGTCTCCATGCACCGCTCTAGACGGTATTCACTGGCGGTGAGAAAGGTCGGGCGACCTTCGGCGTCCATGGCCAGTGAGTTTCCGTTCTTCTGTTCAAACTCCTTGAAGCGGATTTTGTCTTTGCAGGTGACCCAGCGGGCGACGTTGAAGGGCGTCTCTTCAAAAACGGTTTCGGCGCCGTATTCGCTTCTCAGCCGCTCGGCGGTCACATCAAACTGAAGGACCCCTACCGCTCCGAGGATGTAGTCGCTCTTCCCCAGCGGCTGAAATACCTGTACGGCCCCCTCCTCGGAAAGCTGAACCAGACCTTTCTGGAGCTGTTTGCTCTTCATGGGATTCTTCAACCGGACCCGCCGGAAGTTTTCCGGGGCAAAACTGGGGATGCCCGTGAATTTCAGGGGCTCATTTTCCGTAAAGGTATCGCCTATCTTGATGTTGCCGTGATTATGAATGCCGATAACGTCCCCGGGATAGGCCTCTTCAACATGGCTACGATCCTGGGACATGAAAATGGTGGCGTTGGCGATGGTGATTTCCTTGCCGAGGCGATGATGAATCACCTTCATCCCCCGGCGGAATGTCCCCGAACAGACCCTCAGGAAGGCGATGCGGTCCCGATGGGCGGGGTCCATGTTCGCCTGGATCTTGAAAACGAAACCGGAAAAAGCCTCTTCGTAGGGAGAGACCTCCCTGGTCATGGCGGTGCGGGCAATGGGGGGCGGCGCCATTTCCACAAAGGCGTCCAGGAGTTCCTTCACACCGAAGTTGTTCACGGCGCTGCCAAAAAAGACAGGAGACTGGTTGCCTTTCAGATATTGATCCAAGGCAAAGGGGTTGGCAGCCCCCGTCAGGAGGTCCACTTCCTCCCGGAGTTCCCCGGCCTGGCTTCCGAGGATGTCATCAAGACGGGGATCAGCAAGATCGGTAATCAAAACGCCCCCCCGGGGCTGGGTATGCCCACCGGGGGTAAAGAGGTGCAACTCCCTGCGGAAGAGATTATAGACGCCCCGGAAGTACTTGCCCATGCCGATCGGCCACGACATGGGGACGCACTCGATCTGAAGCTTATCTTCAATGTCGGCAAGCAATTCCAGGGGAGCCAGGCCGTCGCGGTCCAGTTTGTTGATGAAGGTAATGATCGGGGTGTTGCGCATCCGGCACACCTCCATGAGCTTTTCCGTCTGGGGCTCCACTCCTTTGACGCTGTCGATGACCATCAGCGCGCTATCCACGGCCGTCAGCACCCGGTAGGTATCTTCGGAAAAATCCTTATGCCCCGGCGTATCGAGGAGATTGATTTCATAGTCACGATAGTTGAATTTCATGACCGAGGTGGTAACGGAAATGCCCCGTTCCTTTTCGATGCTCATCCAGTCGCTCGTTGCATGGCGGCCTGCCTTGCGCGCCCGGACGGCCCCGGCCTGCTGGATGGCCCCGCCAAAAAGCAGCAGCTTTTCCGTCAGGGTGGTTTTCCCGGCGTCGGGATGACTGATGATTCCGAAATTGCGGCGGCGATCCACTTCTCTGCGATGGTTCTTGTCCAATTTATAACCTCAAAAGCTTTTTCTATACAAAAAACCGGGCTTTTAGGGCCCGGCCTGCAAGTCGGCGTCAATATAATAATTGCTTGGCAAAAGTCAATGATTAAAATGATTATGTCAGGGGAAACTTTACGATAAAGGGTAGTCTTTCCGCTTTGTCTCGGTCCCGTAATAGTTATAACGGGATATTTTTGGCGGCCAGATCCTTCAAAACGGGCTCAATCGTCCAGTTAATTAGTTCAGCCTGAAAAATGCGGGCCGAATTAATTAATAAAATGGTTATTAATTCGTGTTACAGTCAAGATAATCTCCCCCAAAGCTGTATTGCCATCACATTATTCAGCGTCCGGACATGGCCTACGGTCTCTTTTAATCCACAAACAGCGGTACGAAGTCGAATTTGTTTACGTCCACGAGGCCCCTGTCCGTCATCTTAAGTTCCGGTATCACCGGCAGGGCCAGAAAGGAAAGGTGCATGAAAGGCTCACGCAATTGACAACCCAACTGCTGCGCTTCATAGCGGATGCGTTCCCAACCCCGGCCAATCTCCACGAGGGGGCGGTCAGACATCAGACCGGCAATCGGCAGGGCAAGACTGGCCGTTATCTCACCGTCACAGGCTATAGCCAGGCCTCCCTTCATCGCTTCCACCTCCCTGGCCGCCGCATACATGTCTGCGTCTGAACACCCCACACAAATTATGTTGTGGGAGTCATGAGCTACTGAGGTTGCCAGCGCCCCTTTTTTAAGATGGAATCCCCGTACCAGGCCCAGGGCGATGTTGCCTGTTCCCCGATGGCGTTCGATCACAACTATTTTCAAGATATCACGCAGTGTGTCCTGAATCACCCGGCCGTCCCGGACGGACGCCTCGAGGATGGCTGTCCCCGTCAGAATCTGGTCCGGGATGAGATCGATGACCCGTGCCCGCCTTCCTGACGCCGGGATCACGAAGGAATCCACATCATAAGTTTTGACATCCATGGACGTGACATCAGCGGGCATTGCACTTGCCGGTATATTTGCGGTCAGCTTCCCATGCGCAGCGACCTGCTTACCGTCCTTAAAAACAGTTTCGACCCGTACCGGACGGAGCGAAGAAAGAAGTACCAGATCGGCGCGATAGCCGGGGGCCACGGCGCCGTAATCGCGGAGGCCGAAATACCGGGCTGTATTGATGGTGACCATGGCAATGGCCCAGAGCGGATCAACTCCCAGGGCAATGGCCAGGCTCATGACCGCGTCCAGATGGCCATTACGCATAATATCGTGGGGATGAAGATCGTCAGTCACGAGGCAGCAGTGCCTCAGATTCTTGTCATTGACCAGGGGAAGGAGCGTGGAAAGGTTCTTGGCCTGGGTCCCTTCGCGAATCATGATCTGCATGCCGTTGCGAAGCTTTTCTTTTGCCTCCGCCAGCCCGGTGCATTCGTGGTCGGAACGGATACCGGCGCTTATGTAGGCGTTGAGAGCTTTCCCTGATAACAGGGGAGCATGGCCATCCTTGATGCGATCGCAGAAGGCGGCAATCTTGTCCAAAACCGCCGGATCACCTAAAGTTACTCCGGGAAAGTTCATCATTTCCGCCAGACCGAGGACACGCCTCTCCCGTTTAAAAATCTCCAGGGCTTCCGTCTCCAGGCATGCCCCTGATGTTTCCAGATGGGTAGCGGGAACACAGGAGGGGGCCATCAGGTAGAAATCGAGGGGGAGCCCCTCGGTCTCATCAAGAATATACCGCAGCCCCCTGCTCCCCAGGACATTCGTGATTTCATGAGGATCCACGACAATAGCCGTTGTCCCGTGGGGAAGAACCGCTTTTGCTAATTCCCGCGGTGAAAGCATTGAACTTTCGATGTGAAAATGGCCATCCATGAATCCGGGGGCGACATGACATCTCGACGCATCCACGAGGCGGGGACCGTCATACTCTCCCAAACCGACGATAATCCCGTCAAAGACAGCCACATCCGTCCTGATTATTTCACCGGAGAAGAGATCTGCAACCAGGCCGTTCTTCAAAACCAGATCCGGACATATCTCCCCGTTTGCGGCTTTGATCCGAGCCGTGAGTCTTTTGACGATATCCGGATAAATCATCATCGCGCCATTCACCCGGCACAGACCTTGGTAAAACGCATGACGTTGTCGTCTTCACCGAGGGCAATCAGTTTGTCACCATTTTCAATGATATAGGACGCAGCGGGATTGAATACCATCTTCCCGGAATCCTTCTTCACCGCAACGATGATCAGACCAAAATTCTGTCGGATTTCCGATTCTTCCAGGGTCTTGCCGATTACCACCGAACCGTCGCAGACAGCCACCTCCGCCATCCTTAGTTCCAGGCTTTGCCGTCTTGAAGTAATTTCAATGAAGTCAAGCATCGCCGGTCTCAGGATGGCCATGGCCATCCTCATGCCTCCGAGGGTGTAGGGTGATATGACGCGGTCCGCACCCGCTCTGAGCAGGCGGTGCTCCGACTGTTCTTCCTCGGAACGGGAAAGGACGAACACGCCGGGATTCAGTTCCTTTGCCGTCAAAATAACATAGAGATTCTCCGCGTCCGTGGGCAGGACACAGACAATCCCCTTGGCCTGCTTGATGCCGGCTTCGATGAGGGACTTGTCGATTGTCGAGTCGCCGTGATAGCAGAGAAATCCCTCATCCTCGATTCTCTGGATTACCTCGGGGCTTCTTTCGATGACCACAAAGGGGACCTTTTCCGCCGCCAGTTCCCGACAAATCAGGAAGCCGATTCTTCCGCAACCGCAGATGATATAATGATTTTTCATTCTCTTGATGATCCTTTTCAACTTTCCTTTTCCCATGATGGCCCGCAGGCGACCTTCGACAATGGTTTCCGCAACGAGACCCACCGTATAAAACATTGTCCCCACACCGGCAATGATCAGAAAAACGGTAAAGAGCATGCCCCCGGTGCTACGGGCATAGACGTCCCCATAACCTACAGTCGAGATAGTCACAACGGTCAGGTAGAGGGCCTTGAAAAAATCGAACCCCTCCAGCAAATGATAGCCTGTGGCGCCGATCATAAGCGTCAGGAACAGCAAGGTAAAGGCAATACCCAGTCTCTTGTTCATTGTGATCCTATGGCCTCGCGTAAACTGGGCAGGGTCAGCGCAACTGCCTTACGCCCCTCATCGATTGCCTCCTCGGCCCGGTTGAACTCCAGGAGGCCGATATGGGCAAGGCGGGGTAGGATCAGGACATCCGGAGGATCCGTAGCCAGGCGATGCTTTGTGATCTGATCCTGCATTATATAAACGGATGTGGCAATGACCTCAAAGAGGGTCGGCCCTTTGCTTGGCTGATTCTGGGCAAAACGTTTGAATATCGACAATTGTCCGGACTTGATCTTGCCATTGAAAAACGAGGCGAGCCGACTGGGAAGGTACTGGCCATTCTCCTCCCGGGGCGGCGCGGCCTCCTGTTTTTCGGAACGGTTGAAACTTCGGCCCATGATATCGTTATTGAGATCGACCGCCACGACAATATCAGCGCCCATGCTCCGGCAAAGGGATACGGGCACGGGATTGATGAGCCCGCCATCGACAAACCATCCTCCCTGACGATTAAAGGGGGTCAAGATCCCGGGCATGGACATGCTCGCCCGAATGGCATCCATAAGTGATCCCTCCCTGATCCAGACCTCCCGCCCGGATTTGAGATTCGTCGTCACCGCGGCAAATGGCATAGGGAGATCTTCGATATTGGAATCGGAAATTTTTTCCCGGAAATATCGGGTCAGTTTATCCCCCTCAATCAGACCCGAGCGCGGGAGCCTTACATCCATAAAGCCAAGGATATCCGGCCAGGTCAAACCACGGACCCAGTCATCCATCACATCAATAAAACCGGCGGCAAAGGCCCCGGCAACCATCGCCCCCATGGACGTCCCACAGACCATATCGACGTGGATACCCGCTTCCTGCAGTCCCCGGATAACGCCTATATGCGACCAGCCACGGGCGGAACCACTGCCCAGGGCGAGACCGATTTTTTTGGGGGGAGGAGTGCTGATTAGTGGACCTTTTCTCAGGGCCCCTGCTTTTCTCATTTATGGGATTCTCCTTTGGGGATGCAGCCTAACATAACAAAAAGGATATGAAAAGGCGAGTTTTTATATCCATTGACAGGGACAATGTCACTAAGTTATATTTTATAAATACATCTTGAATGTTTTTTAGGAGGTCGATCATGAACTCAAACAGGACAGAAAGCAAACTCAGGTTTTTCCTGATTCTAACGATCATGTTCCTTTTCCTGGCCGCACCGGGATGGGGATTGACAGTCGCCGCTGCCCGCACACCCGTAAAGGAAAGTGGGAAGCCATTTTCTTTCGCCGATTTAGCGGAAAAATGGCGGCCGACTGTCGTTAACATCAGCACCACCCAGACCATCAAATCCAGTCGAGGCATCACCGGAAACATGCCCCGGGGCAACTTTGACAACGACGAATTCTTCCGCCGCTTCTTCGGGGATATTCCGGAAAGGGAATCAAGACAAAACAGCCTTGGCTCCGGGTTTATTATCTCCAGTGACGGGTACATTTTCACCAACAACCATGTGGTAGCCAAAGCGGACAAGATCAAGGTGAAGCTTTCCAACGGCAAGGAATACGATGCGGAAGTAAAGGGCAAAGATCCCAATACCGATCTTGCCCTCATCAAGATTAAGGCCGATGGGGACCTTCCCTTTGTTGTGTTCGGTGACTCGGACAAGTTGCGCGTCGGCGACTGGGTTTTTGCCATCGGTAACCCTTTCGGTCTCGATCATACGGTGACCGCCGGAATCGTCAGCGCCAAGGGCAGGGTTATCGGCGCCGGCCCATACGACAACTTCATTCAAACCGACGCTTCGATAAATCCAGGCAACAGCGGCGGCCCCCTCTTTAACCTCGACGGTGAAGTGGTTGGCATAAACACGGCCATCGCCGCCCAGGGGCAGGGAATCGGCTTTGCCGTCCCCATTAACCTCGCCAAAGACGTGCTCAAGGATTTGAAAACGAAAGGCTACGTGACCAGGGGCTGGCTGGGGCTTTCCATTCAGGATATAACTCCGGACATGGCCGAAAACATGAAGCTAAAAGAGCGCAAGGGCGCCCTGGTCGGCCAGGTATTTCCGGACGATCCTGCGGACAGGGCCGGTATCAAGACGGGCGACATTATTATCGCTATCGCCGGCAAGCAGATCCAGGATACCCATGAATTGCTCAGGATCGTCGCCGCCCTGCCGGTGGGCAAGAAGGTTATTGTCCGAATCGTCCGCGATGGACAGGAAAAGAATCTGGAAGTTGTCACCGCTGAAAGAAAGGATTTGAGGGAGATCGCCGGCGGCGGCAAACTCGTTGATCAAATGGGAATGACCCTGCAGGAAATCACACCACAAATGGCCAGGAACCTGGGTCTGTCAGAAAAGGGCGGAATTGTGATCACCCGGGTCAATCCTAATTCCCCCGCCGAAGAGGCCGGACTTAAAGCCGGCGATATCATCCTTAAAATCAATCGTACCACGATACAGGTGATGAAGGATTTTACCGATGAAGTTGCCCGGAGCAGCACACAGGAAACCATCATGCTCCTGATCAAACGTGAGGAGGCTACCTTGTTTGTGACCCTGCGCCGGAAATAATAGATACGGGAACGCCGATGCTTCTTCCCCGATGCCATGAACATCTTGCGTTGATTTTTTATTTTCAGACAGGTTAATCAATAGCAACTTCGGCCTCTTAGCGGTGATGGTTAATGAATTACCAGCGGAATAAGCAAACCTGTGATCGTTTAAATCTGTCAGGAGGAGGGCTTGGTCATGATGAATTATCCATTGCTGCTGCGGACTTTACTGCTGAGGGGAACGACGTATTTTCCCAAAAAGGAAATCGTTTCTGTATTTCCGGGTGAAATCTTTCGTTATACATACGCTGACTACTACCGGCGGACCTGTCAGTTAGCTCATGCCCTCGCTTCATTGGGAATCAAAAAGGGGGAGCGGGTCGCCAGCCTCGCCCTTAACAATCATCGCCATCTGGAGTTGTATTTCGGCGTCCCCTGCATGGGGGCGACACTGCACACGGTCAACTTCCGCCTTCCCTCTCATCATCTGGTCTATGTCCTCAATCACGGGGAGGACCAGGTCCTGTTCATAGACGAGGATCTCCTTTTTTTCATCGAACTGGTGAAGGACCAACTGAAGACGATCAAACATTTTGTGATCATGAACCAGAGCGGCGTGATGCCCCAGACCTCTCTTTCTCCGGTTTATCTCTATGATGAATGGATCTCCGGATTTCCGGACCACTATGATTTTCCTGAGGATCTTAGTGAGTGGGACCCTGCCCTCCTCTGTTACACCTCAGCAACCACGGGGGACCCGAAGGGGGTCGTCTATTCCCACCGTGGCATCATGCTCCACACATATGCGGCGGGACTTACCCTGCGGGGCACAGAGGAGGACTGCATGCTCCATGTGGTGCCCATGTTCCACGCCAATGCCTGGGGGATACCCTTCCTGGCGGTGGGATTGGGATGCAAGCAGATCCTGCCGGGACGGGAGGTCATTAATATGGAGGTCCTGTGCCGCATCATCGCGGAAGAAAAAGTAACCTTCACCTGCGGCGTGCCGACGATCTGGATGATGCTTTTCGATTACCTGGAAAAGGGGGGATGGTATGATTTTTCTTCCCTCAAGGGAATCGCCTCCGGCGGTTCCGCCCTGCCCCGTCATCTTCTGGAACAATTCAACGACAAATACGGCTTCCCCATCATTCAGGCTTACGGGATGACGGAAACCTCGCCCCTCGCTTTGGCGGCCATTCCCAAGAGCTATATGGCCGACTGGTCAGCGGCAGACAAATACCATGTCAAGGACAGCGCCGGTCTCCTCGTGATGGGGTTGGAAATGAAGATCATCGACCATACGGATAAGGAAGTTATCGCCGACGGCAAACACTGGGGAGAGATCCTCCTGCGAGGTCCCTGGATTGCCGGGGAGTATGATCGCGATCCGGAAAGGACCGCGGCAACCTTTGCGGACGGCTGGCTCCACACCGGTGATGTAGGCGCCATTGACGAGGAGGGATACGTCCGCCTCGTGGATAGAACGAAGGATTTGATCAAGAGCGGCGGCGAATGGATTTCCTCCGTAGATCTGGAAAACGCCATCATGGCCCATCCCCGGGTGGCGGAAGCGGCCGTTATCGGCGTGGCTCATCCCAAGTGGCAGGAGAGACCGCTGGGCTGCGTGGTCTTCAAGCCAGGTGAAAAGATTACGAATGAAGAGTTAAAGGACTTTCTGAAGGACAAGGTCCGGGCTGCCTGGTGGATTCCGGACGCATTTGTCGTGCTCGCTCAGATTCCCAAGACCAGCGTGGGCAAGTTCGACAAAAAGGAGCTTCGGGAGATGGTTGCCGATGGTCGGATTAAAATCCCTTGCCAACCATGAGATTAGTTGTTACTTTACGGGCAAAATTCAACCCGAATAAGAAAGGAGTCATCTCATGGCCATTATTTTCCCCGAACTACCCTATGGTAAGGATGTCCTGGCGCCTTACATCAGCGCCGCAACCCTTGAATTCCACCACGGCAAGCATCACAAAACCTATGTTGACAATGCCAACAAGCTGCTGGCGGGAACGGATCTGGAAAATGCCTCCCCGGAAGACATCATCCGGAAAACGTCGGGTGACGCTGCCAAAGTGGGCATATTCAACAATGTCGCCCAGGCCTGGAACCATTCCTTTTACTGGCAGGGCATCAAGCCCAACGGCGGAGGTCTCCCAACCGGTGCGATCGCCGGAAAGATCAACGCGACTTGGGGGGCGTATGAAAAATTTGTGGAAGAACTTAAAAACGCAGGCATCACCCAGTTCGGAAGCGGCTGGGCCTGGCTTGTTCTTGATCAGGGGGCCCTCAAGATCGTCAAGACCGCCAACGCCGACAATCCCCTTGCCAAAGGCATGAAACCCCTTTTAACCATTGACGTCTGGGAACACGCTTATTATCTCGATTTCCAGAACCGTCGCGCCGATTATTTGGCTGCCTTCATTGACAAATTGGTCAACTGGGATTTCGTCAATACAAATCTGGGCTGAAAATGTTTGCATTATGAGCGAAAAACCGAAGCCTCATTTTCATGGGCACCGGCAACGTCTTAAAGACAAATACCTTGAAGCGGGTTTGGAAGGCTTTCATGATTATGAAATCATGGAGTTGCTGCTTACCTACGGGCTCCCGCAAAAAGATATAAAACCTTTGGCCAAGGATTTGCTCAAGCGGTTCGGCGGCCTGAAGGGGGTCATTGACGCAGATCTCGATGATCTGCAGCAGGTCAAAGGCATCGGTTCTCACACCGCTATTCTGATCAAGCTTGTTAAAGCCATTGGCTCGGAGTACTTACTTCAGAAAGCGCAAGAACGGCCGCAGGTCTCCTGCACCGCGGAATTGCTCAATTTCTGCAAGACTTCCATGGGGGCGCTGAAAGATGAGGAGTTTCGGGTTTGTTACCTCGACGCCCAAAACAAGATCATCACCTTTGACAAGATCCAGGAAGGCGTCGTCAACCAGGCCGTTGTCTATCCCCGCAAGGTGCTCGAAAAGGCCCTTCAATGCAAGGCCTCGGCGATCATCCTGGTTCACAATCATCCCTCGGGCCACGTCCGGCCTTCGGATGCAGATATACGCCTAACCCGGACGATCCAAGAAACAGCGCGGACACTGGATATTCTCGTTCACGACCACATCATCATCGGGGAAAACCGGTTTTTCAGCTTCCGGGAAGAGGGTCTGATGACGTGAATCATGACAAACGAGGGGAGTGTATTTGAAAAAAAAGATCATCCCCGAGCTGCGGTCAGCTCGGGGATGATCCCCGATATATGGTCTGATGAACGGTCGGAAACTGAAACAGATTATTTCTGCTGATCGACCTTTTCCTTCAACTCCTTGCCTACCTTGAAAAAGGGCAGTTTCTTCGGAGACACCTTAATATTCTTTCCCGTTTTGGGATTTCTTCCCGTATAGGCTTCATAATCACGCACCACAAAGCTTCCCAGCCCGCGAATTTCGATTCTTCCACCCTTCTTCAATTCATCGGTAAAACCCTTGAAGATAAGATTTACGACTTCTACGGCCTTCTTCTCAGTGATATTCTCTTTTCTGCTCACTGCCTCAATCAATCCCGACTTATTCATACCTTCCTCCTACAAAATTGCGAAAGACAACTGTCATTCCAAATAACATGATAATATAGCTTACTTTTTGGCCGACTATTATTTATTTTAAAGCGAATGTCAAGATATTTTTGAATATTTTTTAGTACTTCTCCGATCTTTAGAAGGCAGACAAGCTGCCACCTCCTGTGGAGACAGAAAACGGCTCTGCCCTTCTTCCAGCCCCTCCAGCGTTAAATCTCCGATGGCGGTGCGGATGAGACGAATGACGGGAAGCTCTAAATACTCGAAAACTCGCCTGATGATACGGTTTCTCCCCTCCCTGATCGTAATGTCTATCCAGCAACTCTTGTCGTTCATTCTTCCCACCTGAAAGCGAAGCGGCCGGAATGGGCCATCTTCCAGGACCAAACCATTCTCCAGGCGTCTTATCTCCGCAGCAGTTATATTGCCCTTGACCTTGACCAGGTAGGTCTTCTGCTGAAGAAAACGGGGATGCTGAAGGCTGAAGGCCCAATCACCGTCATTGGTAAACAGGAGCAGCCCTTCGGAGTCATAATCAAGCCTGCCGACCGGGAAAACCCTGCCAGCTTCCTCTGGAAGCAGCTTCGTGACAACAGGTCTACCCTCGGGATCTTTCATGGTGGTCACATATCCCCGGGGCTTGTTCAGCATGAGGTAGACCTTCTCAGGCCGGGGACCAATCAGCCGCCCGTCCACACGGATCTCATCATCTCGGTGGACCCTCACCCCCATCTCTTTGATGACGACATCATTCACCATCACCCTTCCCTGGCGGATCATCTCTTCCGCCGTTCGGCGGGAAGCAATCCCCACCCCGGCGAGAACCTTCTGTAGCCGCTCCCCCGTCAGGGGCTCCTTCCCCAATATTTTTTCCCCCATAGTCATTTTTGCAACCTCATTTTGTCAAATCTTTCAATTCTCCCATGGTGGGCAACTCAGACAGATCCTTCAGACTGAATACCTCCAGAAATTTACGTGTCGTCCCGTATATCATGGGCTTTCCCGGCACGTCCTTTCTGCCCACCATCCGGACAAGCTTTCTTTCCAGCAGCGTTCGCAGGGGACGGGAAACATCCACTCCCCGCAACCGTTCCACCTCAGCCCTCACAACGGGTTGCCGGTAGGCAATGATGGCAAGGGTTTCCAAGGCGGCAGCGGTGAGCGCCGCCGGTCTGGTTCCTTTCAGTTTTGCAATCCACGCCGATAATTCCGGTCTGGTCCGGAACTGGAACCCTCCGGCCACTTCCTGGAGATAAAAGCCGCCGCACCGTGATTCGTATTCATTCATCAGCTCATGTAGATGGGCGGTGACATCCTGGCGGGTGAGATTTCGGTCAAGAAATATCTCGACGATCTTATCGATGGTCAGAGGCGATTCCGAAGCGAAAATCAACCCTTCAATAACAGCCTTGGTCTCATCCATGGTCTTCCTCAACGGCTAAAAACAGGCGAATCACCCCGAAAGTACCAGCCTGGCATATTCGTATCATCCGCTGCTTAACCAGTTCCAGCAAGGCGAGCAACGTATAGATGATCAGACGCCTTTCCCGTGAGCCGTTCAGCAGCTCTGTAAAAGTCAGCGATTGACACCCCTGCAGTTGATCCATAATCTCATTGATCCGGTCCGCCAGGGAGGTCCGGTCCAGGTCTATCGCCATCAGTTCCGGCTGCTCGAGATTGCCGAGAACCTGACGGAAGGCATCCACCAGTTCAAATAGACCGATCTCCTGCCAAGCATGACGGTCATCATCATCACCCGGCGGCGCCTCCACCGGGGCCGCGCCCCTTATGAAGACGTCCCTTTCAAGAACCTCCCGCTCCAGCAGGGACTGAGAGGCATTCTTGAACGCCTGATATTCCAGGAGTTGCTCCACCAGCTCGTGACGGGGATCTGCTTCCTCTTCGCCTTCTTCCGCCGTCTCGGGTAACAACAGCTTCGACTTGATATGCACCAGCGTCGCTGCCAGGACAAGATATTCCCCTGCCAGATCGAGATTCAAGGTCTTAAGAATATCTATATACTCAAGATATTGTTTCGTAATCAGGGCGATGGGAATGTTGTAGATATCAAGTTCATTCTTCTTGATCAGATACAGCAGCAGATCTAGAGGACCTTCGAAGATGTCAAGCTTGACCTCATAATCCATAACTGATTTTCATAGCCGTCCGAACCTCGTCCATCGTCTTCCGTGCCACTGCTCTGGCCCGGACATCGCCATCAGCGATAATATCCCTGACTTCCTGGAGATGATTACGATAATAGGCCTGCCGCTCATGAATGTGGTTCATGCCTTTTTGAATGCCCCCTCCGAGGATCTTTTTGCAGTCCGTGCAGCCGATGCCGGCGTTCCGGCACTGGTCTGCAAGTTCGCTCGTTTTTTCCCGTGTCGTGTAGAGCTCGTGAAAGGTGAAGACGTTGCACAATTCGGGACGGCCCGGGTCCTTTCGGCGTTGCCGCTGGGGATCGGTAAACATGGCAGCGACCTTCTGTTTCAAAACATCTCCCGTATCGCTCATGAAAATGGAATTTTCATAGGACTTGCTCATTTTTCGGCCATCGATCCCCAACAGTTTCGGAACCTGCGTCAGCAAAGGCTCCGGGGCGGGAAAGATTTCCTGATAAAGAAAATTGAAGCGCCGGGCGATCTCCCGGGTCAGCTCGATATGGGGCAATTGATCGACCCCTACGGGCACGCCATAGGCCTTGTACATGATAATATCCGCAGCCTGGAGGACCGGATAGCCCAGGAAACCTAAATTGGAGAGATCCTTGCTGGTCAGCTCCGCTTTCATCTCCTTGTAGGTCGGGTTTCTTTCCAGCCAGGACAGGGGTGTGATCATGGTGAGGAGGAGAAACAGCTCGGCGTGCTCCTTGATGTTCGACTGGATGAAAAGGGTGCTTTTTGCCGGGTCCAGACCGGCGCTCAACCAGTCAATGACCATGTCGATAATATTATCACCGATCTCGCCCGTTTCGGCGTAATCGCTCGTCAGGGCGTGCCAGTCGGCGACGAAATAAAAACACTCGTAGGCGCCGTCATTCTGCAGGTCCACCCAATTATGGAGCGCCCCGTGCAAATTCCCCAAATGGAGCTTGCCTGTAGGCCTCATGCCGCTCAATATTCGCTTCTGTGCCTTCTCCGCCACTGAACCTCCACAAGAAATATTAATAGTGGTGCTGCATAACAGAAAGACCCTCCCCGGTCAAGCTCAAGAAGAATGCGGCGCAGTCTGACCGGCCTTCCTCTTGAGGTGTCATGATCGGATGCGCACAGATCAATCGTAAATTCAAGATTGATTGGATCGCCGGGAAGAATTGCAGCGAGCCTATTCTGAAACCAGTTAAATACCGGTCTGAGTTGTTCATTGTTGGGCTGGAGAGCTGTGGGCTGGAGAATCCAATCTCCGGACGCTTTTATTACAACTCACATCAAATGCCAACAGTAATGGTGAAAATTAAGGTGTTTATTTTCTGTTAAGTTCCTTGCGAACAGTTATCCCGAGCTTCTCGATTACATATGGTTTCTTTACGTATTCACCTGCTCCGAGTTTCTGGGCTGCTTCAACCCGGTCGGTCTTGGCGAATCCGCTGACAATAATCACTTTCTGGTGCGGGTGTATTTCCAGGATCCGTCGATATGTCTCCAGACCGTCTATGCCGGGCTCCATGATCATATCCAAGACAATCAGGTCTGCCTTGTTTGCGCTAAGATATTCCACGGCATCTTCGCCACTCGCCACCGTCGCCACCCTGTAATTCAGATGCTCCAGAATCGTTGCAGCCAGCAAACGCTGCTCCTCTACATCATCCACAACCAGAATGTCCTCTCCCCGGCCGCCGTACGTATCAGGAGAAAGATCGTGATAAGCTTCTGACAGGTAATCTCTTACAGCCGGGAAATACAGGGTAAATGTACTGCCCTTGCCCTCCTTGCTGCTCACATCGACATAACCGCCGAGGTCCTTGACTGTCCCCCAGACCACCGCCAGACCAAGACCTGTACCACTCCGCCGGCCCATGACCTTTTTCGTGTAAAATGGCTCAAATATCCGTCCCATATCTGCAGAAGAAATCCCCGAACCCGTATCCGATACCGTCAAGACCACATACTCCCCTTCCCGCGTGTTTTCATAGCCCTTGATATCCACGTCCACATAGCGGTTCTCCGTTGTGATCGAGACCTCGCCTACGCCTCGTATCGACTCTGCGGCATTCGACAGGAGATTCATGATCGTCTTGAAGAGATGAACCGGTGATCCATTGATGTTAAAGAGATTTTTCTCCAAGCGACTCTGAAATAAGACGTTCGGGTGCTGAAGTTTAACGAACTCGAATTCAGGCGCCTTGAGGAAATCGGTAACGATCCGGTTGAGGTTTACCGTTTCCGAAACAGATACACCCCGTCGGGCCATGGTAAGCAAATCCTGAATGATAGCGGCCGCCCTTTCACCCCCCTGGAGAATGCTTTTCGCATACTTCTCCGCCCGGCTCCCCACTGCGACCTCCCGTGTAAGCAATTCTGAGTAGCCGATCAAAACGCCTAATACATTATTCAGATCATGGGCCACGCCACCAGCCAGCACCCCCAGGGATTCCATCCTTTCTGCGCGCTGTAGTTGCTCCTCCATGTTCTTTCGATCGGTATTATTGCGGATACATTCAATAGCGCCGATGATCTCACCCCGGGAATCCCTCAGCACGGATGCCGTTGCGGACAAATGTACGTTCCCGGGCGCCAGCGCCGGCGTGTAGGCTTCTCCGAATATAATATCGCCCATTCTCTGAATGGTCGTGTATGTTTCTTCTTTTCCCTCGTCCAGTTGCAGGGCAAGATCGATTAGAATGGGCCTCCTCTCCCCGTAAAATGGAATCGCGTACTCGTAATTGCCTTTGCCCAGCATCGCCTCTGATCTGACTCCGGTCATTGATTCGATGGCGCGGTTCCAGGCAATGACCTTGCCGTCCCTGTCAATGACCAGCGTGGCATCAGGGAGAAATTCAATTATGTCGGTCATTTTTCTCTGAGTCTCCCGCAACGCCACCTCAGCCTGCCGACGCTCGGTGATATCACGGCTAACAGAAAGGATCGCCACCGGCTTGCCGTTATTGTCGCGCAGAAAGGATAAACTGACCTCCAACAAGACGAGCGACCCGTCTTTCTTGTATTCTTCCAGCTCCATTATTCGGATTCTATGGGGATCGGCCGTGCCGCTGACTTCCAATTTCATCTCATCTTCAAAGGCGGCAAGAGCGGTCTGCAGAGATGCTGGGGTCATGATCCGGTCAAGAGTCTGCTCCATGGCTTCCTCTACGGTGAATCCACGGACACGCATGATCGAAGGGCTGACATACGTAGTGCGCAGATTCATATCCAAAACCGATATGATGTCGGCCATGTTTTCGGCTATCAAACGGTATTTTTCCTCACTCTCCCTTAGCGCATTCTCCGCCTGCTTTATATCAGTAATATCTTCTGCCACCCCTTCCAGCCACCATTTTGCAGGAACAAGTTTGGCAGATAAACGAATCCAGATGACCGAGCCGTCGTTACGTCTGAACAGTGTTTCGTAGTTGTCGCACCGGCCGTGTTCCTTGATGATGGCAATCATCTTGTTGCGAGCTTCAGGATCAACGTACCTTTCTGCAATATTGAAGTTGCCGGACAAAAGCTCTTCCCGATTATTATATCCCGCAAAGCGAGCCATACTGTCATTAGCTTCCAGCATTATACCTGTATTTATGTCTGTTCGAAACAGTCCGGTCTGAGAATTCATAAAAATGTTTCTGTATAGTTCTTCAGCAGCCTTCAATTTTTCCTCAGACATCTTTTTATCAGTGATGTCTTCGGAGATACCGAGCAGGTATGCCGGTTCTCCCATTGCGTCCAGAATCGGCACTTTCTTGGTGTTAAGGATACGCTCTCCCTTTTTGCGGGTATGAATAGGTTCTTCCGGTATATACAAAACCTCTTTCCCGTGCAGTACCTCCCGATCTTTCGCCGTAAAGAAGTCCGCCTGCTCCTTCGGAAAGAAATCGTAATCGTTCTTCCCTAACAGGTCGTTCCTGGAGTAGCCGAGCAGATTCTCTCCCGCCCGATTGAACCGGACAAACCGAAGCTCCGCGGCATCCTTGAGGAAAATCATGTCCGGGATATTCTCCACAATTGAGTCCAGAAACATATTCATCAGGAGCAATTCCTCTTCCGCCCGCTTACGCTCGCTGATATCCACCATAACCCCGACCAGCCCGGCCAAGGTGCCATCAGCATTCAGATAGGTCGCCTTGTTCACAACCACATCATGTTTATTTCCATCCGCATAAATTATCGGATGTTCATATATCTGTCGCCCCGGTTGACGAAACAATGCTAAATCCATCTCGTAGTATTTGTCGGCTACATCCCTGGGATACATTTCATAGACGCCCTTGCCGACGATCGCTTCCTTTTTTAGGCCGGTATAGTCCTCGAACTCCTTGTTGCAGTCCTGGTATATTCCATTGATATCCTTGCAAAAGATTGGACTGGGGATGGTATTGATCAGTGTTTGCAGGAAATTCAATACATTCTGTGATTTTTCTTCTGCCTGCTTATGTTGCGCTTCCGATTGTTCCAGCTCCTGTATCCTTTGCTTTAAGGAGAAATTCTCCTCGATCAGTTCCTGATTTGTCCTGGATGGATCTTTCATATGCTTCCCCCCGGCTGTGATAATCAGTTTAAGTTTCCTTTTTTTAAGTGCATGGAAACGGCTTGGAAGCTACCGGATTCCCAAAGAGATGTCAAAAAAAATGTATGTCTTCACTATGACGAGAACTTTTTTAGACTATGGGGATAATTCAAGGAGATGTAAATATCTGTCAAGTTCTTCAACGTTTTCAACGAACGCAGATATTGATTTGATTCGGAATTGGAGTAAATAAAAAGGCTGGAGATTTGACACTCCAGCCTTTTTCACTTGGCCATGCATCTCCCTCCCCTTAAACGGGAGCGGGGTGAGGATGATTTTAATGCCGGCCGCTGATCGCGGCTATTGCCGCCTCACTTCCGGGCGTAGAGCGCCTCGATCTGATCCTTGTATTTATCGATTACCACCCGGCGCTTAAGCTTCATTGTCTGGGTCAGCAGGCCGTTCTCCAGTGTGAAGTTCTCCTTCAGAAAGACAAACTTCTTAGGAATCTCATAACCGCCGTATTTCTTTTTCAAGAGCTCAGTAATTCCATTACTGATCATGAAGGTAATCTCTTCCCGTTCCATAAGGGCATTCATATCCTTCGGAAGGTGGTTCTTCTCTGCATAGGCTTCGACGGCAACAAAATCAGGTACGACCATACATACCGTGAAAGCCCGGTTTTCGCCATAAATAACAGCATTCTGGACATAGGGATGGAGGCAGATATCCTCTTCCATGGAGGCGGGAAAGACGAATTTCCCGTTTTCCAGTTTGAACTGTTCCTTGATCCGGCCGGTAATGTAAAGAAAACCGTCCTTATCGAGGCGTCCCCGGTCCCCCGTGCGGATGCCGCCGTCATCGGTCATGACCTCCCGGGTCTGCTCCGGTTTGTTGTGGTATCCCTTCATCACGTTGGGCCCATAGACCACAATCTCTCCGTCGGTGGCCCCCTCCTGGACAACGGAGGAATCAATGACAATCTTGACCTTGTCGATGGCCTGGCCGACGCTCCCCAGGCGATAGGAATACGAGGCGTTCATGGCAATGGCCGGAGAGGTCTCCGTCATGCCGTAGCAGTCATAGATCGGGATGCCGATATCGAAGAAAAACTGTGCTATTTCCGGATTCATGGCGGCGCTGCCGCTCATGGCCCCCATCAGCCGCCCGCCCATCTTTTCCCGTACTTTTGAGAATACGACCTTATCGGCGATCCTGTATTTCAGATTCGTCAGCAGGCAGGACTTTCCTTCGGCAGCCAGCTCCCGCTTCTTCTTGGCCGCCGTCACGCCCATGTCAAAAAGGGTCTTGGCCAGACCGCCGGTATCTTCCATTTTCTTCTGCAGGCCGTCATAGATCCGGTTGAAGACCCGGGGCACGGCAATCAGCCAGTTCGGTTTCACAAGAGCCAGATCATTGGCTATGGTCGCCGGGCTCTCGGCGATGCCCAGGGCGGCCCCGAGTTTGATTATGGCATGGAGTTCCGCCGTTTGTCCATAGGAATGGGCCCAGGGCAGAATAGCCAGAGTGAGCCCCTTTTCCGTTAGTTCCGGATATTTCTTGATCCCGGCAAGGGTATTGCTGGTGAAATTGGCATGGGAAAGGAGCACCCCCTTGGGGTCGCCGGTCGTTCCCGAGGTGTAGATAAGCCCGGCAATGTCGTCGGGCGACGGTCGTTTGGAGGGAACTGGATGGGCCGCTCCTGACTTCTCAACCGACGCCATCGTGTTCTCACCGACGCTGTCGATAATGAAGATCTTCTCCAAGGCCGGGATGTCCTTTGGGAAATCCTTCACCTTTTCGAATATTTCAGGGTTGGCGACAAACAGGACCTTCAACCCGCTGTCTTTAATAATGTATTTCCAGACAGAGAGCAGTTCTGCCTCGTACATGGGTACATAGCGGGCGCCAATGCCATAAGCGGCAAAGGCGGCGACAGCCCATTCGACGCGGTTATTGGCGATGAGTCCTACGGCATCGCCTTTTTTGACGCCAAGTTTAGCCAGCCCGCCGCGCAGGTTGTCCACCCGCTGTCCGACTTCCCGGTAGGTTACCCATTCGTAGACACCCTGCTTGTTTTTTGTCCCGAAGAGGCGATTGTTGGGATATTTGGCCACGCTCTCCTCTAAGAGCGCCACCAGGTTATCCGGTTTATCCAACTGATACGTGTGCATAATAGTCTCCTTGGAAAAAGAATTCCCCCTCCTTAATCCTTGCAGACGAGTTATCCATTATCTCAAAAGCCGATTTATTTCAAGATATTTTATAATCGCCAGAGAAGGTTTATTTGATCTTCACTTGCACAATTCCCCGGTCACGGCCCGGTTCTACCGGGCGGTCATCCAGAGTGCCGCCTTCAATTATAGGCGCATAGTCACACAAAACATATTTACATATTTCAGGTCATCCGATATTGACAGCTATATTCCCATTGTAAATCTGTTCCTGGAAAGATAATTGACGATATCTTCAATGATATTAAAGGCTAAATCGCTCCTAACAGATGGACGGCGGACGATGATGAGACGGCAGCCCGCGGCTTGCGCTGCCGCAATCTTGGCCGGAACTCCCCCCGCCTCGCCGCTGTCCTTGGTAACCAGGACACCGATTTTGAATTTGTGAATCGCTGCTCTGTTGTCGGAGACAGAGAAGGGACCTTTGGCGGCAATAATCATCTCGGCAGGGATACCCGCCGTCCGGCAGGCCGCCAGGGACTCGGGATGGGGAAGAACTCTTACAATCAGCGGCACACCAGTGCGCCTCGCCTCTTCGGCATAAGGGCGTAAATTGCGGGAACCGGTCGTAAGGAGGACCGGCTTGCCGCCGGTGCAAGCCAGGCGGGCGGCCTCATTGTGATCGGCGGCAAAGGTGATCCTGTCTATCTCGGAAGCCATCCGGGCAGCGACTCCCGATAATGGTCCCGAAGTGATTTCAACTGCCGGATCCTCTTCCGGAGCTGCCTTCAGATTAATTTCCCGAACACCTCCGGTGGCGATCCCCGGACGGACAAAGGCAAGGTAAGGAATGTTTGCCTGACGGGCCGTCGCCGCCGCCATGACACTGATGGCTGTCGCATAGGGATGGGTTGCATCGACGAGGACGCGAATGGAGTTGTTTTGCATCAGTTCCTCCAGTCCCGAGGCATCGAGAGGACCGGAACGTCTCCGGAGCCGGGGATGATCATCCAGCGCCAAAGGTATGTCCGTTGCCGTAGAGACGAGGACGGAAAATCCGGCCTGGACCAAGTCGGCGGCAAGAGGCGCCGTCTCCGATGTCCCGCCCAGCAGAAGAATCACCCTCGCCCCTCCTTGAGATTGCCGAACCGGCCCCTGATTCTGAAGCATGGAAGAAGAATGACGAACTCGCAAAAAGCCGAAAATTTGGCCATAATTGACGGCCTCGTAAAAAGATCCGCAGGCAAGGCGTGCAAATCCTGAGGAATGAGGCGTACTTGTCGTACGCCGCAGTGACGAAGGATGCAGCGCAACGCAGCATCCGGACTTTTTACGAAGCCGTCAAGAATCATAGCCGGTAACCCCGGGAGGTTATAAACCAGCCGCGGTCGATGCGGGACGCCGAATTGCCGATGATTACCATGCTCCGCATCCCGATGGGCTCATCCAGAAAATGGTCGAGGTCTGACAGGATGATCTGCTCATCTCTTCTCCCGACGGCAGTGGCAATGCCTACCGGAGTAGTTCCCGGCCGGTAGGCGCGGAAGATGGCCGCCGCTTCTTCAAGCTGCCTGATCCGTTTCCGGCTCCGGGGGTTGTAGAGGGCCACAACCAGATCCGCCGTCGCCACCGCCTCTAGACGGGCGCGGATCGTCATCCAGGAAACCAGGAGGTCACTGAGACTGATCGTCGCATAATCGAGCATCAAAGGGGCCCCCAGTCTGGCAGCGGCGGCATTCGCCGACGGAACTCCGGGAATAACTTCCATGGTTGTATGAAAATCCTCCCCTACCGCCATCTCCAGGGCCAGCCCGGCCATCCCGTAAACGCCGGGATCTCCTGACGAGATAAGGGCGACATTCCTGCCCGCGGCTGCATGTCTCAGGGCCGCCCGGCACCGTTCCACCTCCTGGGTCATACCGGAGGCAACAATTTCCTTGCCCGCGGTCAGATCCTCTACAAGTGCAAGATATTGCCGATAACCGACAACCACGTCACTCCCCGCTATGGCTGCTTCGGCCCGGCGGGTCCGGTCTAAGGGGTCTCCCGGACCGATGCCGACCACGAAAAGCTTTCCCTTGCCAGGGCCACCGTGACGCTGTTGCAAATAGTCCTTGGCCATATCAGTTGCGTCCTCCTTCCTCCCAGCAGGGCCGCCGGTTCGGCGACCGCCGGCAATCCGACCTTTTCTTCCACAAAAGCATGTTGCTGCACCTGTCCAGCTGCCGCCCGGATCGCTTCGGAAGCAATGAAACGCAAAGGGACACCCAGACTTTCCGCCGCCTCAAGCAACCCTATCTCATCAGACTTGATATCCGCCGACGCCAGGAAGCGCACCTCTTCAAGATCGATGCCCGCCATGAGCAGGACTTCCCGAACGGCGGACTGGATTGTTCTCCCATCCGCTCCCCGGCGGCAGCCGATTCCAACGATCACACTCTTTATGGCCTCCGTTGCCGTAGTGATCACCGGTTCCGCCCCCAGGATATTGCTGACCTTGACGCAGAGGTTGTTAGCGCCCCCCTCGTGTCCGCTCAGGAGGCTAACGACAAAGCGCCCACCGTTATCCACAGCCACTACTGCCGGATCGGTAAGTTTGCTGCGGAGATTACCATCCAGGGACCGAACGATTACCCCACAGGGGGCGATATATACAATACCATCGAAAGCATTGAATATTTTCTTCGTAAGAGCCACAATGCCGTCAAACCTCTCACCGATAAATACCTCGTTCACTGCCTTGTGGAAAAAGACCTGGGCTTCAGGAAACGCCCCCACTAACTGCTGCACAATAAGGGCGCCGGGATCGGACAGGGTGACAAAAGCTGTTTTCATCCCCTCATTCTCTCACAACTTATTGAATTCATAACTTCTGCTCCTTAAAATTACCCCATCCCCCTCCTAACCTCCCCCTTGAAGGGGGAGGAACAGATCTCTCCTTACGCCAAGGGTATGAATGCAGTCACCGAATCGCCCTCCCCTTCGAGGGGAGGGTTAGGGTGGGGATGGGGTTGCGTACCCATTTTCATCTCCTTTACGACAGCAAGCCGTCATGTATGTTTCATAAACTAACTCTTTGTCCGCCAACCGTGGCTGAAGGAGGCGTCATAGAGCTTCGAGGCGGGGATATCCCTGGCCAAGGCCCTGCCGACGATAATCAAGGAGGTCTGACCAAACTCCTCGTGCTCAACTTTTCCTGCAATATCCGCAATTTTCCCGGTGACGATTTTCTCGTCCGGCCAGGAGGCATGATAAACCACCGCTGCTGGACAATCGGGACCATAGTGGGGCGCCAGCGTTGCCGTTACTTCTCCGACTTTATGTCCCGACAGATAGATGCAGAGGGTGGCATGAGACCGGGCCAGATTATCCAGATCCTGTTCTTCCGGCAGGGGGGTGCGTCCCGAAGTACGGGTCAGGATGATGGTCTGGGCAATCTCCGGCGCCGTCAGTTCCACTTTCAGGGCCGCCGCGGAGGCCTGAAAGGCGCTCACCCCGGGAACAACTTCATAAGTAATATCAAGCTTATCGAGGCCGTTCATCTGTTCCCTGATGGCTCCGTAAATCGAAGGATCGCCCGAGTGGAGGCGGATGACGTCGGTCTCCCGGTCCCGGGCCGACCGGCAAACCGCCAGGATCTCATCAAGATTCATTTCCGCCGAATTGTAGCGTTCGGCCTCTTCAGGAAGGACTGCCACAACCGCAGGGCTGACAAGGGAGCCGGCATAGATGCAGATCCGGCAGTTCTTTAACAGGCGTTCAGCCCGGACGGTGAGAAGTTCCGGATTCCCCGGTCCCGCGCCGACAAAAAAGACTTTCATCTGGTTTCTCCTCCCCCTTTGGCATGAACAAGAATTATGGACAGATAACCCGTTTCCGGGGCTGCATCCCGCAAAGTGCGGAGATCCGTCTCGATACGTTGATCCGCCATTCCCACCCGGGACACAAAAACACTCCCGTCGATAACCCCTTCTTCTGCAAGCAAATCGATTGTTTCCCGAAGTCGCCTGCCGATTTTCATAAGGATTACCGTTCCTTTATCTCGCAGAGCCCGCCGAATATGGTCGAGATCCTCCACCGCCGGTATGATTGTCACGGCATCTCTGCCCTCGCCGACGGGAAAGGCGCAGAGTGAAGCAGCGGCGCTGAAGGCCGTCACCCCGGGAATGGCGACGATCTGCGCCCCGGGCCGGAGCTGGCGCAATTCCCGGACCAGATAAATGAATGTCGAATACAGAAAGGGATCACCCAGGGTTATAAAGCAGGCATCTTCCCTTTTCTGAAGTATTTCATCGATTTCATTTGCGTTTTTTCGCCAATGGGCGGACAGTTCTTCTTCGTCGGCGGACATGGGAAAGACAAGCTCATGAATCACCGCATGCTCCGGCAGATAAGTCTTCGCGATGGAGAGGGCCAGACTGTTCGCTTCTGTCCTGGCCTTGGGCACGAAGACATGGCGGCATTCCCCAAGGAGGGAGGCTCCCTTCACGGTCATCAACTCCGGATCTCCCGGTCCCACGCCGATTCCATATAATGTGCCGAAACTTGAAATCATAAACAGTCCCGGTGAATCAGCAGAAATACTGTTAACGACGAAAGCGCCCCATCATTCAGATCCTCTGTCGTCACCTCTCTTATCCTTTCCCCGGGAAGGGAAAGGTTCTCACAGCAGAAGAGCCGGTAATCGTCGCCCCCATGACGGCAGCATGACTGAACCCAGGCGGCAGCTTCCACAGTCCCCCCCAGAATGGCAAGCTTTTTTTTCTCTCCCAAATCGTCGGGGTTGTATTCCGGGCTCCTGCCATGGGCGTCGATTATCATTGCATCCGACCAGTCGAGGCCGAGGCGGGCAAAGGCCAGTTGCACGGAACTCACCCCCGGGATCAGCAAGCACGACTCCCGGCCAAATCGCCGCAGGACCGGCTGGGCAAGGCTGGCCAGCCCCGGGTCGCCGGTCACCAGGACCACCACCTGCTGCCGCCGCTGTCGGCAACTTTCAATAAATTTTAAAATCCCTTCAATATCAAGACCTACCGGGATTTTCTCGGCCCCGCTCTCCGGGAAGAGGCCCAAGAGCCTGCCGGCCCCCACCAGCACCTCCGCACCAGCCACCGCCCTTACAACCGCCGGCGTCAGATAATCGGGGGACCCGGGGCCGCAACCGCAAATTATTATCCTCAACTTTCATCTCCCGTCGCCGTATCCAATGCCTCGTCCAGATTGATCCCTCCCATAATGAAGCTGAGGGCGGTTATAATGTAGAAGCCAAAAGAACCTCCGCCGACATAAAACTTCCATTTCTTGTGCGTCTTACTCATATTGGCAGTCATAATTAATCGAGAGACCGGAGTTGAGAGCGGAGATTCGCATCTTTATTGCTGATGCCGAGTTTTTTCCTGATATTGTTCCGGTGGGTGTTAACTGAACTCTCTGCCGTCCCCATTATCTGGGCAATTTCCTTGGTTGACTTACCGTCCTTTATCAAAGACGCCACTTCTATCTCGGTAGGAGTGAAATTGAACTGATGCATCTTTTTTGCCATCGCTGAGGTGATATCGGTGAGATACGATTTTATGATGCTCAGGTAGGCCAGTTGCCGCTCATCAAGGCGGGTGTTTTTCATTTTTTCCGTAAAGGGCATAATGAGGTTCTTGACGTTCATAACAAAACGTTCTTCCAGTTCTTTCTTGTCTTGCTCCCGTTGCTGCAAGAGCACTTTCAAGGCGATGTTGACTTCCTCAAGGGCTTTAGTTTTATTATCCAGATCCCGGGTTCTTTCCTCAACCAAATGTTCAAGTTTCTCCCGATGTCTCGCCAATTCCTCCTCCGCCCGCTTACGTTCGGTAATATCCACCATGACGCCAACCAATCCAGCGATGGCGCCATCAACATTCTTATACGTCGCCTTATTCACAATAACATCATGCATAGTTCCATCCGCGTAAATTATCGGATGTTCATATATTTGCCTCCCCGGCTGGAGAAATAATGCCAAATCTTTCTCATTGTATTTGTCGGCTACATGCTGGGGATACATTTCATAGACGCCTTTCCCGATGATTTCTTTCCTTGTTTTTCCGGTATAGGCCTCGAATTCCTTGTTGAAATCCTGGTAAAGTCCGTTGATATCTTTGCAAAAGATCGGACTGGGGATAGTGTTGAAAAGTGTTTGCAGGAAATTTGACAAATTCTGAGCTTTTTCCTCCGCCCCTTTGCGGTCTGTTATATCTATTACCATTGTCAGCAGATGATCTTCCCCTGAAAAAGATATCAAGACTGAATTGAGCAATCCATACCTGCACTCTCCCCCCTTTGTTCGGATCTGCAACTCCAGATTGGCAACAAACCCTTTTTCTGCGAATTCGTTTAGTACGACAGTCCTCTGTTCCAGGGTAATAAATCCAATCCCCGTGGATGTATTTCCAACCACCTCGCTCCGCTCCAAACCCATGAGCGTCAGGAATGACTCGCTCACCTCAATGTACCGCCCCTCTTTGAAGGTGGTGATGGCAGCGGGAATTGCGTTCTTAAGAAAGGCTTCGGCAAACTTCTTTTCGCTCTGTTTGAGGTTTTCTTCGGCCTTCTTACGGTTGGTTATGTCCTGTGCGACACCCAGAAAATATTGCCCGCCCTCCATTTCTATACGTTCCATTGTCATGAGTATGTTGGTAACGCTGCCGGACTTATGCCGTAGCTGACTCTCGAAATCCCGCACTTTGCCTCTTTCTTTCAGTTCATTAAAGAGACGCTCCCGATCGCCGCCATCTACCCAGATATTGAGTTCTGCGGTAGTACGCCCAATAATTTCATCCCTGTTCAATCCCGTTACATCCTCCCATGCCTTGTTGACATCTATGAGGATGCCGTCCCTCATGCGAGTTATGGCCATGCTTGCCGGACTTAAACTGAAGAAGACAGCCAGAAGCTCTTTGCTCTCTTTGAGGGCTTCACTCAATCGCTTACATTCTATTTCTGATTTTTCAAGTTCCTGGACTCTCTCCGTAAGAACGGCATTCTCTTCGCTCAGTTCTTGATTTATTCTGGATGGCTCTTGCATTTGTTACCCCTTTAACAACCTTCCCCGATTAAGTCGCCTTTCATATTCACCAGGATTACTTTTATTTCCCAGGACGCTTCCGTTCGCTTCCGGACAGCCCGGCAAATATCACCTGCCAATCCTTCCCCCAACATTTTACTCTCCCCTTCGGAAAGGTCTGCAAAGATTTCCTCCACGGTGTTGCTTGCCCCGCATTTCTTTCCCAGCATTCTTGCCGCTAAATCGGACACAAAGGGAACGGCGCTCGGAGATCTTGATGAATGGGTGTCCCAGTGATCCATGGCCAGCTTCGCCAGTTTCCCCGGATGTCCCAGGATCACGACCGCCTGGAAAGGGCAGGAAACGGCCCCATCCAGAACAAAACCCCATTCGTTGCTCACTTCGATAATCTGTTCATCCGCCACCCCCAAATGCCGCCGGGCGGCCCGCGCCCCGATATGACCGGGGACAAAGACCGGACGCTCCACGCCCGTAGCTGCCGCCACATTCAGACAATATTTCAGCGAGGTCCGCAGGGCTGGACAACTGAAGGGGCGGACCCGGCCGGATGTCCCTAAAATGGACAGACCGCCGGCAATACCGAGGCGGGAATTGAAGGTCCGGGCCGCTATTTCTTTTCCTCCGGGAATGGATATCATCACCTTGGCTCCCCGCGCTGTCACCTCCCGGATGGCTGCCGCGATCATCTTCCGGGGAGTCGGGTTGATGGCCGCCTCTCCAGGCGGGATGGACAATCCCGGTTTGGTCACCCGTCCCACCCCCTCGCCCGCTTCAAAGTGGATGGTTCCATTCCCTGGTTCAAGATGGGCGGCCCCTTGGTCCGTTGGGAAATACTTCTCCTTATTTCGATTTTCAAAATGTTCACCGCCATTATCCGTCCAGAAAATTGCCGCCTCCACGATTGCCCCGTCGGTCACATCGGGGTCGTCCCCGGCGTCTTTGCGGACGGCGGCAATGGCGCCGTCATCCTGCCGGCGCACATATTGGAGTGGAAAAATAGCGCGAGTACCATCGGGAAAAGCAATCTCGACGCTCTGCGGTTCCTCGCCGGTGCAGAGAAATTGCGCCGCCGCCTTGGCTGCCGCCGCCGCACAGCTCCCCGTCGTAAATCCCATTCTGCCCTGCCCGGATCTGGTTGCCAAAAAACCTCCCAAACAATTTTAACGGTGACGAATCATGCAAACCCATCCCCACCCCAACCCTCCCCTTGAAGGGGAGGGAGGACAGTCATCTTTCCCCTTCCGGAAGGAAGAAGAATCATTTATTCTACCTTCCGGAGGAGCCCTTTTGAAACAAATCCATGATTTCCCGCCGCGCCTCCCCGATGGTCAGGGGAATCCGCCCGAAGGCCAGGTTGTCCTCGTGCTTCAGCCGGTAGATCAGCTCGGCAATCTGGGGAAGGCGCAGGCGCACCTGGCTCATTTCTTCGGGAGCGGTGAAGACAGCCTCGGGGGTTCCGCTCCTGACGATTTTGCCGTCGCTCAAGACATAGAGGCGATCCAGAAAGACGGGGATCAGATCGACGCTGTGGGTCGCCATAAAAATCGTTACCTTCTTTTCCCGATTGAGTTTCATGAGGAGATCCATCATCTGATACTCCCCCAGGGGGTCCAGACCGGCAGTGGGTTCGTCGAGGAGGAGAATCTCGTGGCCCATGGAGAGGAGCCCGGCGATGCAAACCCGTTTTTTCTGGCCAAAACTCAAGTGATGAATCGACTTTTTCGCATATACCGCCATCTCGACCGCTTCCAGGGCCCGGTTCACCCTCTTGACAACCTCTTCCTCCCCGATTCCCATGTTCATCGGACCGAAGGCAACGTCCTCAAACACCGTCGGGGCAAAAAGCTGGTCATTGGGATTCTGGAAGACGATGCCCATCTTTCCGTAAATCTCCCGGGACGACAGACGGCGGATGTCCGTCCCGTCGAGCAGGACGCTTCCCTGGAAATCCTTGATCATCCCGTCCATGACCTTGAGGAGCGTCGTCTTTCCCGACCCGTTATAGCCGAGGACGCCGGCAAACTCGCCGCGCCGGACGGCAAACGTCACCCCGGTCACGGCCTCCGTGCCGTCGGCATAACGATAACGGACATTCTTAAGGGCTAAGCGGTTCATATCCTCGACCACAATATGCCCATCGCCGTAACAACCAGGCAGGAAAGGAAGATCTCGGAAGATCGGAACGGACGGCTCTGGAAGAGAGGCATATTACCGTCATATCCCCGCTGCACCATGGCCGTTGACAGGGTCTGACTTTGCTCGAAGGCCTTGAGGATCAGGGAGCCTGTCAGGATCCCGAATGAACTCAGGCGATTCCGGAAATTTGCATAACCAAGGCGGTTTTTTTGGGCCTGATAAATCACCATGGCCTCCTCGAAGAGGACAAAGATATAGCGATATGCGTATAGAAGGATTTCAATGAATCCCCGGGGAACTTTCAACCAGGAAAGGGCGGCCATAAGTTCCGGAAAAGGGGTCGCATAAACCAGGACAGCCATGAGGGAGATGGCGGCCATGATCCGGCTGCCGATGGCAATGCCTTCCGCCAGGCCTTCACGATATGCAGTAAGGTGAAATCCCAGGATCTCAAAGGAAAAGAGGGGGTCATGACCGGAAAAAAAGATCTTCAATAAAAAGATGACCAGAACGATCAGGAGCGGTTCGGAGAAGCGGAGCAAAAAAAGGCGCCAGGGAATTTTCATGCTGATGATCAGGGCCAGGGAAAAAGCCGCCACAATGAGCTGGAAGCCGACGCCCTGATAACTCAAGACCATGACCAGGACGATCAGGGTCACGAGAAGCTTGATCCGGGCGTCGATCCTGGCCAGCCAGTGATCCGAGGCATAATATTCCAACAGGTGCATCAGCTTACCCTTACCTTAGACGAACGGTAATATATAATCGTTCCAAAAGAAAAATATCTGTCATCCCCGAATGCTTCTATCGGGGATCTGGCACTGGTTTGAAACCGTATTCCCGATAACGGCCTCGGGAATGACATATTCATGGGACAGTTTATCTTGTCCGTTTATTTCTCCGGAGGTCTCCGGTCCCGGTTCACCACCGCCCCGGCGCCGGGGCATCCCTTTTTCCGCGATCAGGATCCGCCAGTAATAACCGGCGGCAAAGCCCCCTGCAACCCCGGCGATGAGAAAAATAAAGAGCGGCAGATCACCCTGTTCCATGTTGATGAAAGGCTCCTTAGGTTCCCTTCCCTGCTCTTTGGCGATCTTCTCGATGACCGCTTCATCGACGCCGGTCCATTTTGAAGCTTCGGCAGGGGCAACTCCGGAAAATAAAATTATGATCGCAATTAAAACCGCCCCGATCGCCGCCGCCTCCCTGGCCTTGATAACCCGCATTTTGATGAGTAAATCCGGTCGCTTTTTATAGAGCAGCATCACCATCCCGGCGGTCATGGCCCCTTCGAGAATGCCGATGGGAAGCTGGGTGGGGATAAAGGCAATCAGGACCTTCCAGAATAGCGGCAAAAAAGCCGCCTCCCCGCTGATTCCGGCCGCCAACTCTACAGAGGTCATAAAATACGTGGCCCAGTCGGCGAAAAGTCCGGCCATGAAGGCCGCTGCCGCCATGTTCAACTTGATGGACCGGAGGGCGCGAAAGGTCAGGAATCCCGTAAAGGAACCCATGACGCCCATGGAGACGATATCGGCCCCCAGGGTGCTCAGTCCCCCGTGGGCCAGGAACAGGGCCTGGATCAGCAGGGCGGCGGCGGTGATGACCACGCTGATGGCCGGACCGACAAGGATCCCGGAGATGCCGGTGCCGCAGGGATGGGAACAGGTTCCGGCTAAGGGCACCGGGATGGGCATACAGGAGATGATAAAAACCACCGCAGCCATAAGGCCGACGAGAGGCTTAAAGGAAATATCCTCCTGGCTGCGCTTGTTGAGGCGGTAGATTCCCCAGGCAAAAAAAGGCAGGGCCACGGCAAACCAGAAGGCCGCCCAGTTGAAGGGCAGGAGCCCTTCGGCAATGTGCATGGCCGCCGCACTCTGAGGCAGCCCCACACCACCGACAAGGGCGATCATCAAGCCACAACCCGCTTTTTTCATATGAAAATTCACCTTTAAATAAATGATTTCATTGATAAATATATATTTCCTCCCCTCCGAGGGGCGGACCGTGACCTTCACTCCCTCCCCTGCCAGGGGAGATTATAATCTCAGTTCCCTCCCCTTCAAGGGGAGGGTTAGAGCCTGCCCCGTACTTGATACGGGGGTGGGGACGGGTCTGGGTCTGGACAGCCATTTTCATCCCCCTTTGTGACGGCAAGCCGTCATGAACGTTTCATATAATGATCTCGTAAAATTTAAACTTTGAAGTTATGGGGGGACGGTAACAAAAATAATTGCTGATGACAAGGTATGATTTTAAGGAGTGCCTTTCATTCTCCCCGGCTCACGATCCGGGAAGAATGAAAGGAGGTAGGCAGGCAACTATTTATTCTGCTTTTATTTCTATTTTTTTCGCTTTTGCTTTCGTCTGTTCCAGTTTCGGAAGGGAGATACTGAGAATCCCCTTCTTGAATTTCGCATCCGCTTTTTTCGCGTCGATGCCTTCGGGCAGGGGAATCACCCGCTGGAAGGAGCCATAGGACCTTTCCATATGGTAATAGCCCTTCCCTTTATCTTCCTTCTCTTCCTTTTTTTCTCCCCGGAGGGTCAGGGAATTGTCCTTCAACAGCAATTCCACATCCTTTTCATCCATTCCGGGAAGTTCCACCCTGATATTTACCTCCTTGTCATCCTCACGGACATCCAGGGAGGGTATGAAACGGTTTAACCTCTCTCCGGCCCCACTCATGGGCGCCTCATCCAGCCCCCTGAAAAAATCATCAAAGAGCCGATTCATATCCCTCTGGATACCAAAGAAGGGATGGTCCTCCTCACGACGGGAAGGAACATCGGATTGATTCCAGAGTGAGGGCAAAAGATTTCTACCAAACATGATCTGTTCCTCCTTTCTTGAATTGATTCGGAACGGTAAAAATCATTTGATTCACCGCTTGCGAACCCTTTTTCTAAGGTTCGGCAAAGATCTCTAATTGTCCGCCTTGATGGCTATCTTCTTTAGCTTCGCCTTTTCGGCCTTGTTGAGGACCAGACGCAGAACGCCATTCTTTACGGTTGCTTCAATCTTGTTCTGATCCACCTCGTCGGAAATGGTAAAGGCCCGCTGGTAGTCGCCCGTATCATATTCTGAATAGGCAAGGCTTTTCCCTGCAAAGACAACGGGCTCCACATTTCCCGTAATCGTCAGGATATTCTTCTCCAAGGTAATATCCACCGTCTGCTCATCCACACCTGGCATATCTACAATCAGCACGATGCTGTTCTTTGTTTCATAAATGTCCGCCTTGGGAACATATACCCTGCGGTTCCTGGTCCGCTCCGTCTCCAAGGGCGTCTGGGCCTGCTGTTTCATAACCTCAGTTTTCTCTTTTTCCATATTCCGTGAACCCCCTTTCCCTATGCCGCCTTAATGGAAATCTTCCTGGGTTTGTCTTCAGCCGTCCTCGGCACGGTGATCTTCAGAATGCCTTTGTCGTAGCGCGCATCGATACCATCGGCATCGATGCGGAAGGGCAACTGCAAGGTTCGCGAGAAGCGGCTGCCGTTTCTTTCCTTGCGATGATAGGTTTCATTTTCCTGCAGTGTTTCCGGCTCCCGTGATCCGGTCAGGGTCAGATTATCACCCAGCACCGAGATGTCCAGTTTTGCCGGATCTATCCCTGCCAGTTCCGCCGTCACGATTGCCTCCTGGTCGCCAACCCAGATATTTACCGCCGGATAGGCCTGTGCAAACGGTTGGGAGGCGCCGGAAAAAAGTCTGTTCATCTCGTTTCGCAAACGCGACATCTCCGCGTACGGATCCATCAGCCTTCCAAATCTCCAAATTCCCGGTTGAAACATAATCTCTCCTCCTTTCCTTCTTTCTTGAATCCTGTCTCCTGATATACACAACTCACGCAAGTGGTACTCCATCAATAGCTAAATGCATTCAAGGCTTCGTTTTTAAAGGTTTTATTTCATTTTTCGGCCCTAATATATTCACAAATTCGAGGTTGTCAAGGGGAGAACAAGGGCGGGAGAATACCATGGTGCGAGACCTTTGAAAAATGGCTTCGCCGCAGCTCAAAAATCCTTTTTCGCTTCTGTTTTGTTTGCATATAATTGTGATTTATTACCGGATGTTAAATTAAATCACGGAACGGCGAAAAACATTTGATTCGCTGCTTACGAACCATTTTTCCGCGGTTATGCAAACTCTCGGTGCATGATAGCGAATGAGATGCCGCTTTGAGACAGAATTGGAATTAGGGAAGATCGGTCAGGGTTTCATAGTCCGCAGGGACAAATCTGGGTGTGCAAATACAAAGAAAGATCAAGTCCTGATCGCCGGTATTGGTGATACGCTGGGGGACAGCCGGGGGAATGATGACGATGTCTCCAGCCCCGACCTCACCCGGCGGGAGATCTCCCACCTCGACAAGGCCTGTTCCTTCCATAATGATATAGCGTTCAACAGTGTTGTTCAATCGGTGGAGCACCGTCGTAACACCGGGATGGACCCGGGCCCGGGCGATGGATAACGCTCCATCTTCAGGGGTGTTCCACATCTCCAGGATGAAGCAGCCCTCATCGGTGAAATACTCCTTACCCGCTTCTGTCTTGACTATTTTTTCCCTCATCATTTCCTCTGCGGTTATTTTTTAGCATAATCTGCACAATAAGAGAAGGCTATTGGTTGACAACGCGGCAAACAGCCTTTTTGTTTTTTGCGGTGAACAGTTTCTATCCTGCTCTGATTCACGGTCATTGTATTACGGTTTATATTATCCCATAAATTTTCTCGCAAGTGTCATAATAAGCTCTTTTTCATCTTTTTTTGTAATTATTTGTAATTTTATTCTTGAATTTTTAAAGTTTATTCTATATGTGGTGAACCTTGATAATCAATAATTATTGAGGAGGAAAGGAATGAAAAGATTTTTGGTAGCGCTATTGTCGCTGGGCCTGATCATGGCTTTTGCCATGCCCGCCGCGGCAGTAGATGTAAAGTTCAGCGGCAATTACTATGCCCAGGGCTGGTATGTGGATAATCCCTCGGTGCTGGACAAGAATGAAACGGCTGGCGCCGCTTCCTGGGCCAATAACTCCCTCCGTGGTCCCAATGCCTGGTACAGCCAGCGATTCCGCCTGACGACGGAATTCCAGGTCGTAGAGGGCCTGAAACTCGTCACCCGGTTTGACGCCATGGAAAAAAGGTGGGGAGATCAGGCATGGGCCGGCGGCACCGGCGAGACCCAGAGTCGCACCCAGACACCTGCCGGAACACCGGGCAATAACTCCGGTTCTGCTAAAGCAGGCGCTGCTGCCGTCAAGGCGCAGGAAAACATCGAATGGGAACGGGCCTATCTCGATTTCAATGTCCCCTTTGGCAAGTTCCAGGTCGGTTACATGCAATACCTTACCTGGGGTACTGCCTTTCTGGATACCACCCTTACCGCCGGCGGCATCCGTTACTATTACACCCAGGGCCCTTGGCAGGCCGTTGCAGCTGTTGAAAAAAGGGCGGAATACGTCGGTCTCAATGCCGCTAACATTGGCATCGCCAACGACGCCGACCGGGATCTTTATGATCTTGGCGTCACCTACAAATTCGCCCCGGGCCAGGCCGGCATCCTTTATCAGTACATGCGGAGCGCCCAGAACAAATGGCAACAGGCCAATGGTTATCTGAGTCAGCTTAATGGCTTTTACCCCTTTGCCAAGTTGACCTTCGGCAAATTCTTCATTGAGGTCGAGGGCGTCTATGGAACGGGGACCCTGAGATCCTATGAGAGCACCACCGCAGTGCCCACTTCGGGCGGCGCGGCTAAAGATGGCAGCAATGCCCAGAATGTGTCGCTAAACGCCTATGCGGCCTATGTACACGGCAAGTACGACTTTAAACCCGCCTATGTGGGGGCAAAGTTCGTCTATATCAGCGGTGACGACAACTCCAACCCCGATAAGGCCTCCGGTTCCATCCTCCAGTCTTTACAGATGAACCGCAGCTTCTATCCGACCCTGATCCTCTGGAACGATGACTACCAGAACAACCTCGGCAATATCCAGGGCAATATCCCCACCGGCGCCACCGGGACCAACCGCAGAACCGGTCAAACCTATGCGATCAGACAGGAGATGGACAATGTCTGGTTCTATCAGATCTACGCCGGCTTCAAGCCCATGCCCAAGATGGACCTGAAGGCATCCTTCTCCATTGCCAGCGCCGACAAGGCCCCGAAGAGCGACGTGGGCACGGTCGGTCAGGCCGGTTACTACACGGGAGCAGCGGTTCAGGAATTCGTCTCTACCAAGTACGGTAACGAACTCGATCTTACCTGCGAGTACAAGATCTACGACAACCTTACCTACATGATTGGCGCCGGTTACCTCTGGGTAGGCGACTACTTCAAGGGCTACGACAATAGCGCCGTGATTAAGGATAATTACCTCCTTACCCACAAGTTGACTCTTAATTTCTAACTTTATCGGGATAAAATCTTGTAAAATGGCACCCTTGCGATTATACGCAGGGGTATCATTTTAAAGATCAGGGGAAATAAACAGGCAAGGAATGGAAGTGGAAAATTGAGAAAAGGGAGTTGCATATGAAAAAGAGTTTATTGCTGGCGTTTTTAATCCTGATGCTGGCGTTGCCGGGGCTGTCGGAAGCAAAGGACAAAAAATTCATTCTCATGGCCTCAACCATCGGTCCCATTGACTCCGGCATTGTCGGAGTTCTGGAAACAGGGTTCGAGAAGGATACGGGCATCCGGGTCCGTCATGTCGGCGCGGGCACCGGTGCGGCAATGAATATTGCCAGGAAATGCAATATCGATCTGGTTATGGTCCATGCCAAGGCCCTGGAAGAAAAATTTATTGCCGAGGGATATGGGACGGAACGAATTCCCCTCATGTACAACGACTTCGTCATCGTGGGACCGGCAAGCGATCCCGCCGGCATTAAAGGCATGAAAACAGCGAGGGAGGCCCTGAAAAAGATCGCCGCTAAGGGGTCACTCTTCATCACCCGGGGTGACAAATCGGGCACCCATGTTGCAGAGATGGATCTTTGGAAAGCGGCGGGAATCAAGCCGGCCGGTCCCTGGTACGTAACTTATGAAAAAGGAGCCGATGGTAATGCCCCCACCCTCCGTTTCACCGATCAAAAAGGGGCCTATACGGTAATCGACCGGGCGACGGTCCTCGCCCTCAAAAAGGACATCAAACTTGAGATCCTGGTCGCCGGCGATGAAGCCCTGTTGAACCGCATCTCCCTGATCCCGGTAAATCCGCAGAAGTGCCCCCAGGCAAATCTCAAGGAAACCATGATTTTTGTAAAATGGCTGACGGATCCGAAAAAGGGGCAAAAGATCATCAAAACTTTCGGCGTCAAGGAGTATGGGCAGCCCATGTTCTTTCCCGACTCCCTTTCCTGGCGAAAAAGCCAGGGCATTAAATAAGAGCATACGGAGGACAGCACATGAAGAGATTAACGAAGATAATCTGGGTATTCTTATCAATAATTGCGCTATTGATCCTTACCGGCGTAAATCCGGCAAACGCTGCGACCGCCAAGGCCAAGCAGAAAAGTATAATTCTGGCCACGACTACGAGCACTCAAGACACGGGACTCCTTGACGTTCTCATTCCGATCTTTGAAAAGAAGACCGGTTATTTCGTCAAGACCATCGCCGTCGGTTCCGGTCAGGCGATGACCATGGGGGCCAAGGGAGAGGCGGACGTCCTTTTGGTACACTCCCAGGCAGCGGAGAAAAAATTCATGGCCGACGGCAACGGGGTTAACCGCCGGCTGGTCATGCATAATGATTTTATCATCGTCGGGCCGCCTTCAGACCCGGCTTTGATCAAAGGCACCAAAAAGGCGGCGGACGGATTTAAGAAGATCTCCCTGAATAAGGCCCTGTTCGTCTCCCGAGGCGACAATTCGGGCACCCATGCCAAGGAAAAGGAGATCTGGAAGGCCGCGGGGATTCAGCCGGAAGGGCAGAAGTGGTATCAGCAGACCGGCCTCGGCATGGGGCAGACCCTGGCCGTAACAGCGGAGAAAAAAGGCTACACTCTTGCCGACCGGGGAACCTATCTGGCCATGAAAAAGAACCTTGGCCTGGACATCCTCCTGGAGGGAGACGCCGTGCTCCTCAATATCTATCACGTCATCGAGGTAAACCACGCCAAGTGGCCGAAGGTGAACGCCGCCGGGGCCAAGGCCTTCGCCGACTTCATGGTTTCCAAACAGGTCCAGGGCATCATTAAGACTTTTGGCGTCGAAAAATTCGGTTCCCCCCTCTTTTTCCCCGATGCGGGAAAGAAGGTAGAAGATTTGGGTAAATAGCTTGACAGGCATCCGTCACAAAAAAGGATTATATGTTTCTCAGACCCATCCCCACCCCAACCCTCCCCTTGAAGGGGAGGGAACTAAAGGGAGTGGTTTCACCTTGATGGCAAGGGGAAATATGATTGTTTGAATTTGTCATTAAAAGTTGCCTTTCGTCTTGATAAAGACCGGATAATCATTTATGCTCCCCCTTCAGGAAAGGGGACCTATATGTCAACCGAGATGATGAGCACCAAGGAGGTAGCTAAGTATCTTAATATCAACGACAAACAGGTTTATGCCCTGATCCGGGAAGGGGGGATTCCGGCGACGCGCGCCACGGGCAAGTGGATTTTCCCAAAGAATCTGATCGATGAATGGATTGAAACAACAGCCCGCGATGGTTTGTCCCAGGCCCGCCAGAAAAGCGCCGCCGTCTCCGGGGCCCTCCTCGCAGCGGGGAGCAACGACCCCATTCTGGACATCCTCCAGACCACGCTGCGGAGAATGCACCCCGATTTATATATCTTTTCCGCCAATACGGGGAGTACGGAGGGACTGGCAGCCCTGAATATGGGCTATACGGACATTGCCTGGTCTCATCTGTGGGATCCGGACAGCGGACAATATAACACGCCCTTCCTGTCTTCCCGTCTTCCCCGGATCGACGCCGTCGTGGTAAACCTGTTCCACCGGGATATTGGTTTGATCTTCGCCGCGGACAACCCCATGAACATCACTAATATCGAGGACTTAAAAAAACCGGGCCTCCGCTTCGTCAACCGCCAGGCGGGATCGGGTACCCGCCTGCTCATTGATTATCATCTGAACAAGGCCGGAATCAGCACGGATGATATCATTGGTTATGAAAATGAGGTCTTTACCCATCTCGAGGTGGGCCTGGCCGTTCTCTCCCATCAGGCGGACGCAGGAATGGCCACCGGTTCTGTCTCCCGGATGCTGGGGCTTTCGTTTTGTCCGGTCACTAAAGAGCGATTCGATATGATCCTTGATAAAAAAACCTACTTTGAAAAAGGTGTGCAAAGTTTCATCGACACGATAAGATCAGATGCATTCCGTAAAAGCGTCGAAAAGCTGGGGCATTACGATTTTTGTGAATCGGGAAAGATTCTGCATGCCAACCAATAACATCAATTTTCCGCAAAAGGTCGTATATTGCCCTGTTTCGTCATTCCGTGCCCCGTATTAGATACTGCCCCGGACTCGATCCGGGGTACGGGGCAGGCCCGACCCGGAAAACGAAGTTTAATTTTTATAATCCAGTAATATTGACAAGTTCTGGATACCGGCTTTCGCCGGTATGACGGTTAAGGGAACTTTTTACGGGCCCGTCACAGGTGGCAGTCATGGAGAAGCAAGATGGATATCATTTTTGAGGGGATCAAACAGGCACTTTCCCTGCTCATCAGCCTTGATCCCGAGGTTATGGGCATCACGTGGCTGTCCCTGAAGGTTTCGGGAACGGCCACCCTGATCAGCCTTTTCATCGGCATCGGCATCGGGACGACCGTGGCCCTTACCTCATTTCCCGGCCGCCAGATCGTCGTCAGCCTCATCAATACGGGGATGGCCCTGCCGCCGGTGGTCGTCGGACTCTTTGTCACGATTTTTCTCTGGCGGAACGGCCCCTTCGGCGCCCTGGAGATCCTCTACACCCCCCTGGCCATCATCATCGCCCAGGCCATCATCGCCACCCCCATAGTGATGGGCATCACCCTGGCCGCCATGCAGCAGTTGCCACAGAAGCTGCGACTCCAGATCCTGGCCCTGGGGGCCACCCGTTTTCAGATGGTCTGGCTCCTCATCAAGGAAGCAAAACTGTCGCTCATGGCCGCGGTCATGGCCGGTTTCGGAGGGGTCATCTCCGAGGTCGGTGCCTCCATAATGGTCGGCGGCAACATCAAGGGTTATACCCGCGTCTTGACCACAGCCACGGTCATGGAGACCAGCAAGGGCAATTTTGATGTGGCTATCGCCCTGGGCGTGATTCTCCTTCTTTTCGCCTTTGCGATCAACCTGGTCCTGACCCGGGTCCAGCAGCGGGAGCGGCCGCGATGACCGCACATGATCCAAGCACACCGATTCTGCAATGCGAAAACATCCAGGTACAGCGGGGAGGGAAGCGGATACTGGATGTCTCCTCCCTTGAAGTAGTCCCCGGGGAGGTTCTCTCCATCATCGGACCTAACGGGGCAGGGAAGACCACCATTCTTCAGGCCCTCTCCCGGCTTATCCGTCTTGGCAAAGGGGATATTTACTTCCAGGGCAAGAAGGTCGGCGCCGACATGGCCCCTCTTGACTACCGCCGCTGCCTGGCAATGGTCTTTCAGGAGGCGTTGCTTTTTGATGCCACGGTTTACGCCAATGTGGCCTCAGGGCTGAAGATCCGCGGCATGAATTCGTCAGAAATAGTTACGATTGTCAATAACCGTTTGGATCAATTCGGAATCGGACACCTCCGGGATCGTTCCGCCAAGACCCTCTCCGGCGGCGAGGCCCAGCGGACAAGCCTCGCCCGGGCCTTTGCCATTCAGCCGCAACTTCTTTTTCTTGACGAACCCTTTGCCGCCCTCGATCCCCCCACCCGGGAAACCCTTCTCGAAGATCTAAACCACGTCCTCCGGACATCGGGAACGACAGCAATTATGGCCACCCATGACCAGGTGGAGGCGCTGAGACTGTCCGACCGGATCGCCGTGATGAACGAGGGCAGGATTGCCCAGATCGGCCCCCCGGCGGAGGTAATGAATCATCCTGTCAATGAATTTATCGCCTCTTTTGTCGGCGTTGAGACGATCATCGAGGGCCGGGTCATAAAATGCGAACGGGGAACGGCGACAATAGCGGTAGACAAAAACAGCAAAACGAAGTCGGCACAAGCTTTTCCCGGCGCCGTTCCCAGCCTTGCTTTCACAGGGGAAACAGGGGCGGAGAGAGCGGGAATCTTCCTCTTGGAGGCCGCCGGCGAGGTCCGGCTGGAGGAGTTGGTTTATTGTTGCATCCGCCCGGAACATATCACTATTTCCCCCGGAGGGAGACACGACCGGAGCAGCGCCCGCAATGCCTTCCCGGCAGTCATTGACAGAATCATCCCCGCCGGGCCCTTTCATAAGGTCCACCTGAACGGCGGCTTTCCCCTCGTGGCCTATGTAACCGTCCAATCAATCGAAGATCTGGACCTCCGGGCAGGGGCGGCGGTCATCGCCTCCTTCAAGGCCACTGCCGTCCATATAATCCGGCGGGGCTGAGGGTCGTTCTTCTTAACATTCAACATCCTGAGACCTTTGAAAAATGGCTTCGCCGCAGCTCAGAATCTTTTTCGCTTCTCATTGGAGTGCATATAATTGTTAGTGATTACATGATTTTAAATTAAATCACGGACCGGCGAAAAACATTTTATTCGCTGCTTGCGAACCATTTTTCTGCGGTTATGCAAAGCTCTCATCTTGATTATGTTTGACAAGAGGGGACAAAACTCAGATTATCCCTACTCGTATATCTTCTCTTCCTCCGCGAAGGCCTCCTCAGCATCGGCCTCGTGATCCCGCCGGGTGTGGATCTCCTTGCCCAGGAACTCCCGGTACCATTCATGGGCCGTAATCATGGACATGACCTCGCTCGTTCCCGTCCAGATGCTGGCCAGGCGGATATCCCGATAGATCCGCTCCAGGGGAAAGACATTGGTGTAGCCGATACCGCCTACGACCTGCATGGCGTTGTGGACTACCTTCTGGCAGGATTCGGTGATGAATTTCTTGGCTTCGGAAACGGCGCGGCGGATCCGGTTCATATCCTGCCCGGTTTCCACCGCCCGGGCCGTCGTGTAAGCCATAGACCGGGCTGCGTCGAGAAGCATGACCGCCTCGGCTATCTGGAAGCTGACCCCCTCGAAAGTGGCGATGATCTGGCCGAAGGCTTTGCGCCGGGCGGTGTATTTGGTGGCGATCTCAATGGCGGGGCGGGCGGCGCCGATGGTCATCATCGCCGTCCCAAGGCGCTCGGGGATCATCATGGTATTAAAGACGGCGTAGGCGCCGTTCACCTTCCCCACAACGTTCTCGCGGGGGACAACTACATCCTTGAAGACAATGCGGGCGGTGCCCCCGCCCCGGCAGCCCAGGAGGCCATAGAGGTATTTCGTCTCCACGGCGGGGCCCCGGTCAACGATGAAGGCCGTCAGACAATCCTGGGGTTTGGCGGCGGGATCGAAGTTGGTCCGGGCATAGACCAGAAAATAGTCCGCCCCCTCACCACCCACGATGAAACGCTTCTGGCCGTTGAGGATAAAGTGGTCCCCCCGGTCTTCCGCTTTGGTCGTTGCGCCGAAGAAATCCGATCCCCCCCGGGGCTCGGTCAGGCACTCGGCGGCAAAGATATCCCCGCGCAGAAGCGGTCTTACATACTTTTCCTTCAGGGTGTCGGTCCCATGCAGGATTATGGCGTCGCAGACCAGTTCGGCGCCGACGCCAAAAACACAGGCAAACTCGTAGCCCAGGGTGCCAATCTCCTCCATAATGGCCGCGGTGGTGACCCAGTCCATTCCCCGGCCGCCCCATTCCCGGGGATAGCGGCAGCCGAGGAGGTTCCTTCGCCCCGCCTCGGAGAGAAATTCTTTGGGAAAGCGGATTTTATCCTGGTCCATATCGAGGATCATCTGGCGGGGAACCCATTTAACAAGGTCCCGGGCCTCGTCCCGGATGGACAATTGTTCCTTCGTAAGCAGATAATCGAACATTTCAATCTCCTTTCTCTTCCGTTACAAACGATTGTGACTATAAGATTATGGAGTCTGTGTGTCAAGATGGAAAGGGCCGAAGATCGCAAGGCCGGCTTCAGGTCGTGATTAAAAAACCATGCTCCTGACCCTGCACGTTTCAACTGGACATTAGCCCGATATTGGAATAAAAATTTGCCTTGCTCCCCCTTCGAGGGGAGGGAAAATATTGATATAATGATTTCAATCAGTTGTTGAGGAATTTTCAGATGAAACCCGGCAATATCGCAATTCGCCTGCACGAGCTTCTTCGCGTTCAGGCAGAAACACGGACAATAGCGGAAGTCCGGCAGGGGCGATCATACATCGCTGTCCTACTTGACGACGGCCGTCTGGGTCTATCCGGTTATCCAGGTCATAGCGCGGTACCCCCTGCCCTGCCCCACCCCCTTCATGGCGATACCGGTTCCGGTCTTTCCGACGTTCCCGGTGGGGAACTGTCCCGAGGCGAAGCGATATTCCCGCCTTCCATCGCTTCTACCGGCGCCGGGGCTGCACCAGTTCTGAAATGGCTCACCGAGAAAGGCGTTCCGCTGAAAAAGGCATTGGCCCTGGCCACGGCCAATGCCCTGATCCACCAGGACCACAGTGATCTGGAAGGAGATTCTTTCGATCTTTTCCGCCTGACTCCCAAGGACAAGGTAGTAATGGTGGGGCGTTTTACGCCGCTGGTAGGCCGAATAGAAGACAAGGGGGCGTCGCTCACCATCCTGGAAAAAGACGCCGCCAAAGGCCTGGTCCTCTCCAAGCGGGAACGCCGGACCGTACTGAAAAAGTGCACCGTCGCCATAATCACCGCAACGGCTCTTCTTTATGACGACCTTGAAGACATTTTTAACGATCTTGGCAACCCCCGCCATGTTGCTTTACTGGGACCATCCACCCCCATGCTGCCAAATCTCTTTACCGATACCCCCGTGACTCATCTTGGCGGCGTGAGAATCATCGATGCCGCCCAAATTCTCCCTATCGTATCTGCCGGCGGCGGAACGCAGGCCATGCGCCCGCATCTGGAGATGACCAATCTCTTTCTCAGAAAAGAAAATTCGGAGGTCACAGTTTGTGACCTCCGATGCCGTTTATATGAGAAGGCAGTGTTGATGAATTCGCAATAAGTTGAATCCATCACGTTTTACGTGTTACGTGTTAAGTATTGGTATTTGATAATTAATCTTTATATCGACTACTCAACACATAATACCTAAAACCTAAAACTTATCGCAAAAAGCCGTTCCCGACTTTTTGCAAGTTAGTCAGTATTCAGAATCGAGAAACTATTTGCGTTGGGTTTCAGTTATTTTCGCAGACTGTACTTGATCATTTTCAATTGGAGGCCCTTGCGGCTGAGCCCTAGCTGCTGGGCCGCCCGGGTGACATTGCCGCCGCATTCGTCGAGGCAGCGGGCGATCATCTGTTTTTCCACTTCCTCCGTCTGGGACCTGATGAAGTCCTTGAACTGGCTCTTCTGTTTTTCCGGCGGCAGCAGGGATTGTTCATAGACGGCCGTCTTCAGCTCGCCCGGAACATCTTCAAGGGTTATCGTCCGTCCTCTGGCCATCAAAACAAGCCGTTCCAGGAGATTTTCCATCTCCCGAATATTTCCCGGCCAGTCATAATCGACAAACAGCTCCATAACTCCTTCTTCCAGACCCTCGATATCCCTGGATAACTTGTTATTGAACCGTTCAATGAAAAAGGTGGTCAAGGTAGGGATATCGTCTATTCTTTCCCGGAGGGACGGTAGCTGGATGGGGAGGACATTGAGGCGATAGAAGAGATCTTCCCGGAAACGCCCCTCCTTGACATCCTGGAAAAGGTTCCGGTTCGTCGCCGTGATCAGGCGCACATCCACCTTGATGGTTTTCAATCCTCCGACCCGCTCAAAGGACTGTTCCTGAATGACCCGCAGCAGCTTCACCTGCATCTCTTTGGGGAGCTCCCCCACTTCGTCAAGAAAAAGGGTCCCCTTGTGGGCCAGCTCAAAACGTCCCGGCTTGGTAACCACGGCGCCGGTAAAGGCCCCTCGTTCATAACCGAAGAGTTCGCTTTCCACGAGATTTTCTGCAATGGCCGCACAGTTGATCTTGATGAGGGGATTGTTCTTCCGGGGGCTGTTGATGTGGATGGCATTGGCAATGAGTTCCTTTCCCGTCCCCGTTTCCCCCGAAATTAGAATGGTTGTCGTCGTCGGCGCCACCCGCTTGATAGTCTCGAATATCTCGATCATGGGAGCGCTGGCGCCGACAATGCCATAACGGTCGATGTCATCGGAACTGGCTACGAATTCTTCGTCGCTCAGCCGTCGCGTTTTGATCGCCTTGAAGACCACATTCTTGAGTTCGTCCTGCTCGAAGGGCTTGGTGACGTAATCGAAGGCCCCCATTTTCAAGGCATCCACCGCCGTGGCCACCGTCCCATGGGCGGTGATCATGATCACCGGGGTAGATGGATAATCCTTCATCACCCTCTCCAGCAGCCCCATGCCATCGAGATTGGGCATCTTGAGATCCGTAACCACCACATCGATGTTCCCCCGGCCGGCCGCCAATACCTTGAGGGCCTCCCGTCCGTCCGGGGCCGTCAGGACTTCGTATCCCTCTTTTTTCAGCATGGCCCGGAGCACCACCTGCATGTTGACTTCATCGTCCACAACTAGAATCTTGCTCATAGCAACCCCGTTAAGATAATACCGCCCGCTGCAGACGGATGTAGAAAATACTTCCCTGACCAGGAATGGACTTTACCCGGATATGGCCGCCGTGATTCTTGATAATGCGCTGGCAGATGGCCAGTCCCAACCCGACGCCCCGCTCCCTGGTCGTGAAAAAGGGTTTGAATACATTGCGCAGCTCATCCTTTTTTATCCCTTTTCCCGTGTCCCGAATGGAAATGCCCACTGCCTCCCCCTGGTCGCTGTCGATCCGGCGGGTCCGGAAAATGAGCTTTCCCCCTTCGGGCATAGCCTCCAGGGCATTGACGGCAATGTTAAGTATCACCTGGATCAACTGTTCCGCATCCACATTGACCAGCGGCAGCTCCGTCCGCAACTCCTCCTCGATCACAATTTTATCCATAAGATCATTGGCCTTGATAATCGAAATGGCCTTGGCAATAACGACATTGATATTCTGGAGCTTCAGATTGAGGCTATAGGGTTTTGCATAGCTCAGAAACTGGTTGACGACGCTATTGAGCCGATTCACCTCCTCGATGATGACGTCGATGAGGCGTTTGTCCTCATCGGTCATGACCTCGGAGCGCAGGTACTGGGCCGCTCCCTTGATCGAACCCAGGGGGTTGCGTATTTCATGGGCCAGCACCGGGGCCATTTCTTCCAGGAGCATGCTCTTTTCCCGCTCCAGTTTCTGATCGAAGGCATAGAGGAAATTGAAGGCTTCTTTACTCTCCGGAGAGATCCAGCTGAAAATATTCTTGAGGACCTGTTTCAGCGGTTCGATGGAAATGACGATGAGAAATGACGCCAACAGAATATATGTAAGCGCCGAGGAAGAGGGGCCTCCGAAGAGCCTGATAAACACATATATCACCAGGGTTGCACACAGGGTCAGCACGGCGGTGATCAATGCCCGGGCCATCACCTCATGCAGCTCCATAAGTTGGGGGTGATTGACGATCAAGAAAATCATATACATGAGGACAGCAATGAAAATATTGTAGAGGGGAGAAAAATCATATCCGAAAAGCTTGATGACATCGCAGGCGCTGATGAGGGCCGCCATCCCGAAGGCGATGGAAAGATACAACATCCTCGTTCTTTCAACCCCCGCGGGCTTGCTGCGGATGAACAGAATCAGGGCGCCGTAACAAAAAGTCAGGACAAAAGCGGGGTAAACATAGATCAGCATGCCCCAGTAGGGCCATTCCGCCAGGGGGGTGAAAAGGGAAACAAAAAGAACCAGGCTGATGAATGCCGCCGCCAGGGTTTGGCGCCGGGACAGAAAGCTCTGATCGCTGAGCAGCAGACGGCCAAAGGAAATAATCAGGGGAGGAATGGCCAGGAGGCCGAACATTTCCACCATACTCCAGACAACGGAACGGAAATGAACGGAAAAAAAGCCGCCCCCCTTATAGAAGAAAATAGCCAGGCACAGGAAGGCGAACGAAAGATGGATACGGTTCTGGCGCTTGGTAAAAAAGAGGAAAACGGCGATGGCCAAGCTGACGACGGCTAAGGTAAAGATTTCCATGTACCCCCTGTTTCCTCTGATCGGGATGAATTTATGAGACAACAATAGCGGGAATTCTCATGGGAGTCAAGAAAGGCCATAAAAAAACAGGAGCTTCCCCCCTTGTGGAACAGCTCCTGTTTTCCTCCGTATAACAACGGATTAGTTATGATCTATATGGCCCGTTAAGCCGATTCTCCCTCGGCAGGCAGGGCATACCGGAAGCAACTGGCGTTTTCATAAACTGCCGGCGATATAATATATCCTTCTTCGATCCTGAAGACCTTGGATTCCTGCCCTCGTACCTTTACCGCCCGTCCCTTGAGAAAAACCTTAATGTTACCTTCGACAAGGTTCGTAATATCATAGCGCCCGAAGGTATGATAAACATCGATGTTGCCGACTTCCTCCGATTTCAGGTGCCAGTGATCATGAATCCCGGCCTCGCTTTCCTCAAAAAACACTTCGAGTTTGTCCTTCCACTTCTCCGGAAGTTCCTCTGCAGCTATATCAAATGCCCTGTCGACATCATCGCTCTTTTTCGCTTTCCGCGGCGCCTTTGCTGTTTTTGTTACCTTTGCTGCCTTTATCGACTTTGCCATGACTTCCTCCTTTTTCTGTTTAACCGGCATATTTATTATTACTTATCAAATTTGTTCGCTGATTGTTGATTATGGTAGGCCGAAGTCCTGACTTTTCCTTAATCACAATGTGTGCCAAGAGCGGCGCAATGATGGAAATATTGCATATCTATCCGATGATAAACGCTTTTTAATCAAGAATGGTGCGACGCCGATTAGCCAATAACGCCCTTTCCCGCCGACGAAATGCGTAAAACATTTCGCAGGGTGAATAGGCCTACGCACCTTCCCTACCCCCTTCAAGCCGAGACAGCACTGCTGATTCAACTCTTATTCGGGAATAGGCCTACGCACTTTTCTCCCCTACCCTTCAAGGGGAGGGGTGGGGTGGGGATGGGATCAAATAACAAGAGACCTTTGAAAATCTACATTTTCCTGTCACCCCGGCTAAAGCCGTGGTCCAGAACACCTTGAAAACACTGGATTCCGGCTTCCCCCGGAATGATGATAGGGAGTCTGAAACGGTATTTTTCAAAGGTCTCAACAACTGCACGAGCCCCACTTATGCCATAACGCTCTCCCGGATGGGTCGGCGCTTTTTTTCATGGATTATGTTGACATCCTTCATCAATTTCCATATTCTGATCACGAAGGATCTCAAGATGACAGGGCAAAGGGAAACCATGGATAGGGATGCGCAACAGGCGCAAGTCGCCGAGGTCTTTACCGGCGTCGGAGCCCACCAGGAGACGGCGGCGCTGATCCGGAGCCATTCGACCAACCAGCGGGATATCCGGGAAGAGGCCCTGGCCAACCTTGATTTGCATCAATGTCGCCGGATCCTCGATCTGGGCTGCGGTTTCGGTTTTTTCTCCGAGGCCCTCCGGCACAAGGTAGCGCCCACAGCTCACGTGACGGGGCTGGACATGATCCCGGCGTACGAACCGCTCTTTCTGGATGTATGCAAGCGTGTCGGGGTGGAGGGACGATTCCTGGCGGCGCCGGTCTCCCATGTCCATGCCCTTCCCGAGGGTTCCTGGGACCTGGTGATTTGCAGCTATGCCCTCTATTTTTTTCCCGAAATCATCCCCCGGATCGCCCAACTCCTCACCCCCGTCGGCCTCTTCGTCACCATCACCCACGCCGGGGACAATATGGGGGAACTCATCACGGCAGCCAGAAGCGCACTAAGAAAAATCGGCTTCTTGTCGGAGCGAGAGCGTCTGCCCATCGAAGAAATCATCGGCCGCTTCTGCGCCGAAAACGGTCGTGAACTTCTGAGCCCCTGGTTCAAACGGATCGACGACGCCGACTATCCAAACGCCCTAATCTTCAAACCCGACGAAATCTCCCTCCTCCTTAGTTACTTCCACTTCAAGAGCCCTTTCTTCCTTACGGGAATCGACCGGGACCGTGACGGAATTCTGAACGCCATCGCCGCCCATTTGACGGATGTTTCCCAGTCTCAACATGGGTTTACCATTTCCAAGGATGACCGGATTTTCATCTGCCGTCAACCCCGTTTCCCGGGAGGAGGAACATGAAAAAGAAGCGTACTTTTTGTCATTATTGCGGCGGCGCCATCTGCCGGGAGTGGGAAGAGGATGTCCAACGGGATTTTTGCGCCAGGTGCCGGACCTTCTTCTATGAAAACCCCTTGCCTGTCGTGTCAGTCATCCTCCTTGCGGCGAATCGCGACATCCTGCTCGTGAAGCGGGGAAGACGTCCTTACCGGGGCCGTTGGTGCCTGCCGACAGGATTTGTAGAGAGTGGCGAGAGCATCGAAACGGCCGCCCTGAGAGAACTGGAAGAGGAAGCAGGGGTCCAGGGGCGCATCATCGGCCTGGTAGATGTGGATTCGGGGACGAACAACTTTTACGGGGATTTGATTTTTCTTTGTTTTGAGGCGGAGTTGGCCGGCGGCAGCTTGCAGCCGGGGGGTGATACTGTGGCAGCGAAATACTTCCCCATCGGGAAAATCCCCCCCCTCGCCTTCAGCGCCAATAACCGGGCAGTGGAGACATTCATTCGGAACAAATCCGATTACTGGGCTATCGTCGATTCCTTTTCCCTTGCTGCCGGCGCCGGCGAGAAAGGGACTGCCGGCGGCAGGAAACAGAACCTCCTCTCCGACCGGCTTGTCCAGGTAATCGAGGCTAATGCGGAGATGATTTCCCGCCTCTGGATCGAAGATGTCTCCAGCAACCGTTCGACGCCCGGCTATCATAACTTCAACCGGCAGCGGCTTTTCGGCCGTGTCCATACCATTCTCTCCCAGTTCGGGAAATGGCTGGGAGGCGGTTACGATGATCGTGACATTCAGGATTATTATACGGATATGGGACGGGAGCGCCGCCGGGAAGGATTCAAGCTGGGGGAGATCCTGAGCGCCTTGAGCCTCATCAAGAAACACCTGTGGGAATTCGCCCTTTCCCGGGGAATGTGGCAAAAAACAATAGACATCTACATGGCCCTGGAACTGGACCGCCGTATCGTCATCTTTTTTGACAAGGCATCATTTTACACGGCCAGGGGCTATGAATCAAAGTAGACCTGCCCTGATAACCTGAGAGCTTTGCATAACCGCGGGAAAATGGTTCGCAAGCAGCGAATCAAATGTTTTTCGCCGTACCGTGATTGAATTTGACATCAAGTAATCAATCACAATTATATGCAAACCAACGAGAAGCGAAAAAGATTTTTGAGCTGCGGCGAAGCTATTTTCCAAAGGTGTCAACCTATGCAATCAATGCTTTCTCAATCAATGCTTTCTCATTGACATGCAAGGGACTCATATCCTATAATTTCGCCATGAGGTTGATCAGAAAAAGGAGGTTATGCGATGAAGACTAATCGGTGGTTCTCATTTTTTTGTATATTTATATTTACCACGGCCGCAATTGCCGGTGAGGGAGTTTCAAAGGCGACAATCGACGATTACCGGCAGGCTAAAGACGCTGTTGAAAAGCTCGCTGTTGGGAAGACCGGCAAATATGCAAAGGATATTATCGAAAACATGAATGTCGGCGTTGTCAAGGCTCAGAAGGCAATTGAGTCAGGGGATGAAAAGCTGACCAGGCAGGCCATTGAGTTAGTTAATCTGCAGATGACCCTGGCGGAAGCGGTTGCAGCTGAACGTGAAGCCGCGGAGAGGACGGTGGTCGCAAAGACGGAACTCAAAAGGTTGGAACAGCGGCTTGAGAATATTCTCGACGGGAAAGGAGACGGGAAATGAAAAGAATTGCCTTAATTTTATTCGCATTATCTTTCTGCATTGTTTGCATATCTCCCGCAGCCCAAGCGGCGGATAGCGCTAAAATCCTGCTGGCGATTGAAAATACAAGGACCAATCTTGGGAATGTCAGCGACAAAAGCGCCGGCAATAAGGAGTATCAGGATGACATTATAACCGCCCAGAACTACCTGAAACTTGCGGAAAGTGAATATAAGAAAAACATCGGAATATTGGGAAACCTCAAGGATGAGGCGGAACCGACAGTCAATCACTATATCGATATGGCAAATGCAACTATGGCTATTGTCTTGAGCCGGATTGAGAAGGCGAATCAAGTTCGGGAGGGAGAAGAAATTGACAAGTCGATCCGGAAAATAAAGGGAAAAATAAAGGTTTTTGACGACAAGAATGCCGAGATCGAACGCCTGAAAGCGGAATCAGGAAGTTCAAGGGGAACGGTGGCTTCGGTCAGCAAGGAGCTTGCGGACCTGAAAGCTGAAAACGCACTGCTCAAAAAAGATATTACAGGAAAAGAAAAGACTATTGGCGATCTGATGGGGGACAACAAGAAGGTCAAGGATGATCTGGACGGCATTGTTGCCCAGAAGGGCGTTGAATTCGTGCAGGTTCAGTCTAAACTTGCCGCAGCCACAAAAGCCAGGGAATTTCTCGCTGATGTCAGCAAGCTTGGTCAAGTGACAAGTATCTCAACGGCGGGAGCGACCGTCGTTATTCCCCGGGACAATTTTGTTAAAAAGGCAAAGAAAGGTCCGGCGCTCGTTCCGGGAGCGGAAAAGATAGCCGGCGACATAGCCGCCGTGGCGGCAAAAAATCCCGAATACAGACTGGATCTGAAGGTCTATGGATATGGCGCACCGCCAAAAAATGAAGATGTCAAGGCGACGGAGGCAATGGCAATAATGATTAAAAATCTTCTTCTCGAAAAGGGGAAGATAAATGCCTCGATTTTAAATGCATCCGGAGCGGGGACATCACCGGCAATCTTCCCGAAAGACGCCGGAAATGCCAACAGAAGAGTAGAAATTACCTTTACATACAAAACTTCTCCCCTGTAGCGACTGGTAACGGGCATCACTGCCATAGTTACCGACACCCATACCGCTTTCTCGTCAAAGTGGAATAATTACAGGACAAAATAAATGGGACTTCTGAATCTCCTGATTAAAGATCCAACCGCATTTCTGCTCTTATCCGTCCCCTTGCTTTATTCTGTCATCATTCACGAACTTGCCCATGGCTGGGTGGCATACCGGATGGGTGATCCAACAGCAAAATGGGCGGGCAGATTGACCTTGAACCCTTTAAAGCATCTTGATCCCATCGGAACGCTGATGCTTTTCTTGCTCGGTTTTGGTTGGGCAAAGCCGGTGCCGGTCAATTTCGGTTATGTCAGAGATACCCGCAAAGGCTTCATCCTGATTTCATCAGCGGGGATAATTGCCAACATGATCCTGGCGTTTCTGGCCCTGCTGATGTATCACATCTTCTCTCCGCCGCAAACAAGCGTCTTCGCGAAAATCCTCTATTATATGGCGCAAATAAACATTATGCTGGCTGCCTTCAACCTGATTCCCATTCCACCCCTGGACGGGTCAAAGATCCTGATGGGATTCACTTCCGAGAGATTCCAAAACGCCTTAACCCGTCTCGAACCTTACGGATTTTTTATCATCATCATCTTGCTATACATCGGCGCCTTAGACCCAGTGATAGTGTTTTTCCGGTGGATGATTTTGGCGGTAATCGGGATTCTTTTACCATAATTGACGGACGGGTGTTTAAGTTAAGATATTCTTCTTTTGGGGTTGATTTTAGGCGGGCTTGAGCGTATGTACACGCGCTCGCCTGCAGCGGCAAAAACATAACATCCCCCGGATAAAACAGGGCGTTTGATCGGGAATATTGGAGTGGATCTCCTTGCGAAAGGTTACAAACATGGATTGGAAAACAGATAAATTCTCAAGCGTACAACAGGTTATGGACGGCATGAAGGCCGCCCATTATATTTGCGACTCCCAGGTCGCAACCACAGTATATATTGCCTGCAATATCGAAAAGCCGGTTTTGGTTGAAGGTCCGGCGGGGGTTGGGAAGACCGAACTGGCAAAGGTTATTGCCGAGTATCTCGAGGCGCCGCTGATCAGGATACAATGCTATGAAGGGCTCGATGAATCAAAGGCGTTATACGAATGGAAATACGGGAAGCAGCTCCTCTACACCCAGCTTCTGAAAGACAAGCTCGACACCATTATGAACAAGCAGGACAAGCTTGCCGATTCCATCGAAAAGCTCCACCAATATGACGACATCTTCTTCTCCGCCCATTTTCTCGAACCCCGTCCGCTCCTCAAGGCTCTGGAACAGCCGGAGGGGGTGGTCCTTCTCATCGACGAGATAGATAAGGCCGATGAGGAGTTTGAGGCTTTCCTGCTGGAGGTGCTTTCTGATTTTCAGGTCTCGATTCCGGAAATCGGCACGATCAAGGCCTTGCGCAAACCGGTGGTATTTCTCACCAGCAACAACGCCAGGGAACTGAGCGAGGCGCTGAAAAGACGCTGCCTCCACCTGTATATCCCATTCCCGAGCGCCGCCTTGGAAAGGGAGGTTATAAAGACCCGCCTTCCGCAGATCGGAGAAAGATTAAGGAAACAGTTGGTCGCTTTTATTCAGGCTGTCCGTACGCTCGATATCAGAAAGCCCCCTTCCATAAGCGAAACCATTGACTGGGCAAGGGTACTGTTGCTTATGCACGCTGAAAGCCTGAGCAAGGAACTGGTCGGTAAAACCCTTAATGTCATTTTAAAACACGAGGAAGATATAAGGGTGGTCGAGGAGAAACTTGTCAGCCTCACCGTGGCGGCGCTGAAGGAAGATGCCGACATGGCAGGAGAATGATGTGGAAGGCACTTTAGGAGATTTTATAACCGTCCTGCGCAGGGCGGGCGTGAGGATATCCATATCCGAAAGTCTCGATGCGGTAAATGCCGCGGCGATTATCGGCTATGATAATCGCCGGTTGTTTAAAGAGGCCTTGGCTGCGTCGCTTGCCAAGAGTCATACCGAAAAGAAGATCTTCGATTCCTGTTTCGACAATTTTTTCTCCTTCAACTTTTTCCAGTCCCCGAACAAGGCAAACACCCTTAATCTGGAGGCACACACGGAAGCTCTGAAAGACCGTCTTGCTGCCCTGGTTTTAAGAGACGACAAAGGAAAGCTTGCCATGGCGATGATGGAGGCCGGCCGCATGGCAAATGTCTCCTCCATAAAAAACCCCATGCAAAAAAGCCTCTTTACTATGAAAATCCTGAACGAAATGGGCATGCCGGGCATGGAGGCGATGGTTGCCCAGATAAAAAACTCGACCGGATCGGGTCTTTCCCAGCAGACGGCGGAGTTGCTGGAAAAAGGACGTGATGATCTGGTGGACACTGTAAAGGAGTATGTGGAGCAGCAGCTTCAGTTGAACGCCGACGGTGTGGATTCCAAGGACCAGTTTCTGAAAACGACACCCCTTTCCCAGATCGAGTTGCGCCATTTTCACCGGATGGACGGGCTGATCCAGAAACTCATCAGGCAGCTTGAAGACAGGCATTCAAGAAGACTGAAGACCGCTGATCGCGGCAAACTGGACTACAAGAAAACCCTGCGCAAAAGCATTTCTTACGGCGGCTTCTTGTTTGCCCCCCTGTGGAAAAAGAAAAAGGAGAACCGCCCCGATGTAATCGTGATCTGCGACATCAGCCGCTCGGTGTTGCGGACAGTGCGCTTTTTGATGCTTTTTATTTACGGCCTCAATAAACGGATCGGCAAGATTCACACCTTCATCTTCTATTCAAACATGATCGACGCCAGCTATATTTTCGACCGATACAGCATCGAAGAGGCCTTGACAAAAATCACGACCGATCCGAGCCTGCCGGTGATAAGGGGAAAAAGCGATTACAATACGATGTTTACGAATTTCCGTGATCACCACCTGCATCTGGTAACCAAAAACACCACCGTGCTCATCCTCGGGGACGGCAGAAACAATTTCAACCCCCCTAACGCCGAGGTTCTCAAGGCCATCGGGGAAAGATGCAAAAGGCTGATCTGGCTTAATCCCGAGACCAAGCCTTTCTGGGGTACCGGTGATTCCGAAATCAAGACCTACGCGCCTTATTGCCATCTATTGCAGGAATGCAATACGTTAGTCCACCTGGAAAGGGTCGTCGGGACATTGCTCAGCGCGAGGCGGTAGAAATCCGGGGGCAGAGAAGCCTTTGGGTTGAAAGCTCAGCGAAAAGCCCCAATCATGGCCGCAGGACTATGTGAAGAAGCAGGATTTCGAAATGCAACCAGGTCAGTCAAAGATGTCCTGCCGAAACAGAAAAACAGATAGCAGCCGCAGTCCGATGAACCCAAGGTCTGATTTTAATCACTACAATCCATGGCGGAGGTCCTCAATAACGAAAATCAGTTGGAGTAAGCACGTTGAAAAACTCTGTCCCGGGAATGCGGCCTGAGCCTGGGAAGAACTAAAAGGGCCTCCTAATCCAATAGAACACAGGAGGCCCTTCTTTACAGGTAATAATATTTACTTTTTTGCTACAGCATCCTTCAGCTTCTTACCAGCAGTGAACTTGGGTACCTTTTTCGCTTTAATCTTGATTGGTTTTCCTGTTTGGGGATTTCTCCCTGTTCTGGCAGCCCTCTTAGCAACCTTAAAAGTGCCAAAGCCAACAAGTGTTACGGACTCACCTTTCTTAAGTGCTTCTGTAATTGTTTCAAGAACGCATCCAATGGTTTCATCTGCTAACTTCTTTTTCCCAACAACATTTGCTACCGCTTCAACCAGATCGCCTTTGTTCATAGCTCTTTTCCTCCATGTCAAATTTATTAGTTAATGATCACCGTACCTTGACGCCGCATATATCTGTAGATTGCTAAATAAAGCGCATCTTACTAAATGTCAAGATATTTATTAAGTAATATCAACAATAAGCAAAGGGGGATTTTGAAGACATCCTGTATGACCGATGTGACGATGACGACCCATGGCGATAATATCATACTTGCGGGCAAGGGCTTCCTCTATGCTGCCACCCGCCGCGAACATGACTCGATGGGTGACATAGTTATGGTCAAATAACGTCGGCAAAAATCAAGCCTGCCGATGTATTTGTACCGCCACATTTCGGTTTGGGACAGGAGGACCGTCGCTTTCTGTTTCTATTTCATCAGTGAGCACTTATGGAGTGTCTCGGGAGGACATCGACTGGAATTCCGGTCAGGTTTGCGTACGTTGGTCTTTGTGGAACAGCAGTTTTCAGAGCCCGAAGTCAAAGACGTCCGTCCGGAGGGTGGATATGCCGGCAAGCCTGAGACTGGAATTGAAGAAGTTGAACTGCTGGAAACAGCTTTTCGGCCGTCCGTTAGAAATCCGTCAGAAAAGGGCAAAGAAAAAGGGGATCAAGCAATTGTTGCCAATGCCTAACCCCCTGTTTTTCTTATGGTGCCGAAGGCCGGATTTGAACCGGCACGAGCGTACACCCACTAGACCCTGAACCTAGCGCGTCTACCAATTCCGCCACTTCGGCATGTTTTTCTGGTTGCTTTCTACACTTGTCATCCTTGCCTTGTCAAGCAAAATTGCTCTTGAAAATTGGCGGATTCGTGCTATGGTGGCGCCCTATGAAAACCATCTATCAAATAAACAATATTCCCGAGGAATTAACCGGCTCTTATCTGACCATCGGTAATTTCGACGGCGTCCACAGGGGACATCAGTATCTGTTTCGCCATCTTGTGGATCAGGCCCGTAATGCAGGAAGGAAGGCGGTAGTCCTCACCTTCGATCCCCATCCTAAGATGGTCCTGCACCCAGACCGCCGCCCCTTCTACCTGATTACATCGATTGAAGAAAAGATCCGCCTCATTGAGGCCCAGGGTGTGGACGGGCTGATCATAATTCCCTTCAATCTTGATTTTTCAAAAACAACCGCCCGGGAGTTCGTCTGTGATCTCCTGTGGGGTAAATTACGGATAAATAAAATCCTTATTGGTCATGATTATACCTTCGGCAGAGGCAAGGAAGGGAATGAGGCTTTTCTTGTCGCTCAGGGGCAGAAGCTGGGATTTGAGGTGGAGGTAATGAAGGCCTTCCAGGTGGGCGAAACGATTATCAGCAGCACCCGGGTGCGCAACGCCATCCTCGCCGGGGAAGTCAAAACAGCGGCGGCCTGGCTGGGGCGACCTTATAATCTTGTGGGCAGGGTCGTTCCGGGGCATAATCGCGGCGCCGGTCTTGGCTTCCCAACTGCCAACGTCGAACCTGAAAAGGAGCTTGTTCCTGCCCGCGGCGTTTACGCAGCCCTGGCCAGAATCGATGATCAGACCTATGGCAGTGTTCTCAACATCGGCATGAACCCTACCTTTGACGACAATCAGCTGTCCATTGAAGTCCATATCCTCGATTTTAAAGGAGACATATATGGGAAAACCCTGGAGATCCTTTTCTTTGAGAAACTCCGGGACGAGAAAAAATTCAATGGTCCGGCGGAACTGATCGTCCAGATCCGGAAAGATGTTGAACAGGCACGCATTTCCATTTCAGAGCAAAGATGAATCATTCATTACGACTTACCGTCACAAAAAGACAAAAAATGCGGCCCAGACCCATCCCCACCCCCTCTTCAAGTACGGGGCAGGCTCTGCCCCCCCTTGAAGAGGAGGGGAATAATTAACCACCCCACTGCAAGCTACAGGTTAGTTAAGACCCCGAGAAACGAAACAAGCTTCGGGGAATATAATCCTGAGAGATTTAAGTTAATGGATTCAAGAGCATAAGGTCGCTTTTTCAGGAGAGAAATGGAAAAGGCAAGATCCGGGAAGCAGCCCCTTCGTTTCCGTCTTCTTCATTCCTGGGATGTCACTTATGAAGAAGCCCTATCTATACAGAATACCTTAAAGAAACAGCTTATTATTCACGATGGAATCAAAGTCGGGCCTATACATACAATCGCTGGTGCGGACATATCCTATGGCCGCAACAGTGATTTGTTTTTTGCCGCCGTCGTGCTTCTGTCCTATCCCAATCTGGATCTAATCGAAGAGGTCCATGCCGTCGGACGGGTATCTTTTCCTTATATTCCGGGGCTGTTGAGTTTTCGGGAAGGACCGGTTTTATTGAAGGCTTTTGAAAATCTGCAGCGGAGGCCGGATCTCGTCATGTTCGACGGCCAGGGTATCGCCCATCCACGGGGGATTGGCCTTGCCGCGCATCTGGGTCTCTTTCTCGACATTCCGGCAATCGGTTGCGCCAAATCGCGACTCTGCGGGGAGCACCGGGAACCGGGGCTTTTACCAGGGGACCACGAAGACCTTCTCCATCAGGGACAGGTGATCGGGTCTGTCTTGAGAACCAAGCCCAGAGTGCACCCGGTCTTCGTCTCTCCGGGGCATCGGATCAGCCTGGAGAGTTCCCGGAAGGTCACCCTGAAGTGCTGCCGGGGATACCGGCTGCCGGAACCGATCCGGCAAGCACATCTGGCCGTGAACCGGTTGAGAATGACATCATAACCTTTGATGGAGGATCCGTGCAGGAAATCAAAAAGGCTTCTTGAGGAAGCGGTTGGCTTCTACCTTACAAGCTGGCCAGGAAAGGTGATACACCGAGCACTGAGGGGTTAAGCGCATGATCATTATTTTTTAAGAGCTTTCTTGAATCCATTAATATCAATGACATCATGGTCATCAGCAGCTGGGGATTCGCGATTGCCTTTGCTTCCTGATATTTCAGTGAAGAGAACTCAAATAAGATACATGTCTTCTGCCTTGCGAAACAACTCCTCCCGGAACTTGGGGTGAGCAAGCGCAATTATAGCCACCGCCCTCTCCCGCGTCGATTTACCCTTAAGGTTTGCAGATCCGTATTCCGTAACCAAATAATGAGTGTCTGTCCTGGGTGTCGTTATCGTGGCACCATGTTCAAGATTATCAACTATTCTCGATATTTTCCCATCGTTTGCGGTGGCATAGAAGGCAAGGATCGATTTCCCTTCCTTTGCATCGAAGGCGCCCCGCACAAAGTCCAACTGACCGCCGGTGCCGCTAAATTGATGGCCGTAGAGGAATTCGGCATTGCATTGACCTGTCAGGTCCACCTGGAGGACGGCATTGATGGAAATCATCCGGTCGTTCCGGGCAATAACCGACGGATGATTTGTGTAGGAACATGGGTAACTCTCCATGGCCGGATTGTCATCCATAAAGTCCAGCATCGCCTGATCGCCGAGGGCAACGGTGAAAATATGCTTGCGGGGATGAATCTGTTTCCTTGCGCCTGTTACGACGCCTTTCTTGATAAGGTCAACCATGGCTGATCCGAAGACCTCCGTATGGATGCCCAGGTCTTTATGCCCCGCCAAATATCGGGCCACGCTGCTTGGAAGGGCGCCGATACCCAACTGGAGACATGCACCGTCGGGAACCATCCCGGCAATCGTGCGACCGATGATATCATCTTCTGGCCGCGGTTCGGGATCGATGTGCATAAAGATCGGTTCGGTGTTCTCTACGATGGCATCTGTCTCAGAAACATGCAGACAGGCATCGCCGAAGACTCGGGGCATAAAATGGTTCACCTCGACAATGAGCGTCCTGGCTGCCCTGGCCGCCGTGGAAGTGAAGTCATTTGTTGTGCCGAGGGAGAAGTATCCATTTTTATCCATGGGTGAAACAACAGTGGCACACACGTCAACGCCGATGTGTTCGGTGAGCAACCTTGGCATCTGATGAAGATGGTTGGGAACGAAACTGGCAAGCCCGGCGCTGACCAGCCCGCGCTGACCGGCGCTGACAAATTGGGTGTAGGCATCCACACAATCCACCATATCTGTGGCAAGGAGTGTTTCGCACGCATGTTTGAGGGGAAGGGCCGAAAATACCTTGATACGTTTCAGGTCTCCTGCTCTCAAACGGGCCGCCGTCGCCCTGAGCAAGGCCGGAGGTTCCGCCATTCCCAATCCGTGTACTAAGATGTCCCCTTCCCTGATCAACGTAACTGCCTGTTCAGCTGTTACCAGTTTTCCTTGATATATTGATTCGTACATAATAACCTCCAGAAGGTATTAGTCTAAAACGCTCCTGTCACCCTGGCGCGGCAGCAAGGGAGATTCCGGCAATCCGTCTTATTCCGATTCTAAATCAAAGCGCTATCTTCGTTGGCATCGTCATCGGCTCCTCGACGTATAAACAATACGCCTGCGTCGCCTCCTCCTTGCCGTCTTGATATCATCATAGATTTAGAATCGGAATTAGCAAGGAGTTCTCTGGGAAAACCGATAGCAGCAGCTCCCGTGTCTAAAATCATCTACCCGTCGTATTTTATTCACCGCGAAGTTACTATCCCCGCGCCGCTGCATGTTCCCAGTCACGGCGAATGATTTCCAGCAGCCCCTTTGCATCATCATGAATCAGGACAACAAAATCAAAATCGGCATCAACATCATTAATAGATTACTTCGCCCGTTTCGGTAATGAGTTTCCCGGGAAGCTTGAATACCCTTTTAACCATGCCGAGGCCTTCTGCCGATAATTCCCTCGCCGGAATTGCCCTGACCGCGGGATCTTCCAAAGGTCCTTTTACTTCAAAATAGACCGTAATAAACTTTCCATCGCCGTCTGTCAGGATCCAGCCCGCCACCGGAATCCTGCTGACGATCTTGTCCACAGTTTGCAATGGTTGCAGACCGACCTTGAGGTCAACGTTTTTCTGAATAATGTCTATACTTCCCATGGCGAGGATATTCATTGTTTCACTTTCTATATAGAAATCGTTGCTCGTTATGATCCCGTTCTTGAGAAGCAGGTTCGCCTTGATTGAATTATAAGGCATGCCGTCCGCTGTCATGTCGGGAAGCTTTAATTTCAATAACTGCGACACATTGAGAACAGAAAATATTTTGTACAATACATTGGCTTTTTTTATTATTCCCTTTTCAATGTCCATCTTCAACATGCCGGCGGCGGACGATTTAAGCTCGGTGGCAGTTTTTCCCGTGGCAGCGAGGCTGCCACTTGCCGTCATGATCCCCTTGACTCGCCGGTCTTTATCCCCAGCCCAGAAAAGGGCCTCTGCCGGCACCCGGGCAAGCTGGAATTCATATTGATGCATAGGGGGGGCTGCCGCCGGAAACCGGGTAAATCCTTTGGCGGCAGCCCGTCCGTCCTGCATGGCCCAGGTGAGGGACGAAAATTCAAGCTTGTCTGCACTATAGACAAACTCGGCATGAAGGTCCTGGAAGGACAGATCAGCAACCTTTCCTCCCGCCGCCCGGACCGTGGCCTTGACAAGCGGGGTAAACTCGGGCTTTTTTGCATTATAGGCAAGGTCGGCGCGGAGGTCTGAAAACGACACCTCCCCGAACTTCCCTCCCACCGCCCGGACCTTGGCCTGCATGGATAACGGGGGGCTGCCGCTTGTTTGTTTATCCCCTGCTTTCTCCATTTTCAGCAACGGCGCCAGATTCTCTCCCTTGAGGTAAGAGAAAGAAACTTCACCATTAATTACTCTTTCCCGGCCATCCTGAAAAGTCCCCCTGGCCGTCACGACTGCATCGTTTAGCCGGGCGGAAAGCGAGCGGACCTGCCAGAGATCATTCCGGAAGGAAACATCAGCACTGATATCCCGGATCTGATACCCTGCCGGCAGGCTTCGATAACCGAAATCCTCAGGATGAAAAACGGGCAGGGAAAACGTCATGGATAAGTTAAGGGGCTTGAAACCGGTAACCGCGCCGGCCACGGTAAAAGGCGTCTCGCCATAGCGTCCGGACAGCCGGGACGAGGTTAGCTTGTCCCCTTCCAGGTGTAATGAACCCTTTACATCATTAACCATCTTAATGTCTTCCGACAGATGGAAGGACATCCCCTGCAGGGAAATGTCGCCGCGCCAACGGTCGGAAGTCCCCGGTTTTTCCACTCCCCCCCCGCTGATGGCAGCCTGGGCCAAACCCTCCGCCTGACGCCGTTTGAGTTCGGGAAAGCACGTCTGGAGGTCCCGCAGATTAACCGTGTTCGTGAGAAAAGAAATGGAAAATGGCTGATCTGCATCTTTAAGCGGAAACATCAAGGTTCCCGACAGAACAAGGGGACCCAAATAATAATGAAACGGGTCCATCTTGAGTTTCCGGTCCTTAAACGCCGCGACAAAATCCAGATGGTTTTCCTGCCCTGCCGCCTTGATCATGACATCGCCATACTGGTAGCGGGCCGTTGTCAGGTTCCACTCGCCGCTCAGGCGATAATCGGCCCATGGCCCCATGCCGCTCAGCTTCAAGGTTGTATTGCCGCCAAAAGACAGCTTGTTGAAAAGATTTTCCCCAATCAGCCAGGCCAGTTCGCGGCTGGTCGGTTGAACAGTAGCGGTGAAGGGATAAGTGACAGGTTCAGCAAGGGCATATCCGGCAATTTTCCCGGTCATGTTTACGGGCGAGGCCCCGAAATATCCCGTCATCTTATTGAATTGAATGTCCCGTTCCGTAAAAACCAATTCGCCCGCGATACCGTTGAATCTCGGTATTGAACCGCCAAAATCAACGACGCCCTTGGCCACGGATGTCTTCACAAGGAGGAGATTATCATGACCTGCGGCTCCCCACTTCCGCAGTTGGCTCAACCGGCCTTTCAGGGCGCCCTCCTGCATCCTAAACAAGCCGGCACGAATATTCTCTTTAATAAACGTCGACGTTCCCGGCGGGATAATGCCATAGGGAATGTATCGCCCATACTTTTCCAGATCAAACGGTCCCAGCGTGGCTTTAATATCTATGAAGGGGTCTTCTTTCCCTAATTCCCTGATTGCCCCCTGCCCTTTGATCCTGACATCATCCACGGCAAGTTCGGCCTTGTTCAGGATAATATCAGTGGCGGTGCGTTTCAGATCATACACCAATCGCAATGAGGCCGGCGCCGGCGGATCAGGAAAAACCATGGGATACTGAAGCTTTACATCTTTGACGTCTATGGTTCCGGATGACGTAAAGTCATGTTTTTGACCTTTGACAGCGATATCGGCATTCAGCAGCCCGGCCAACTGCTGAAAAGGAACTTTGTCGCGGTAATAGGGCCAGGGAATGTCGAGATCAAGTTCCTGAATACGGAGCCGGGAATCGATCCGGCTATTTATGATTGGTTCTGGATGCCGGGGGAGAGAAAGGGATCCTTCCATCCCCAGCCTGGCTTTCCGGGCGTTTTCCGAGAGGACCGCCTCCAGTTGAAAACCGGTCTTCTCTCCCCGCTGTAGATGATCGATTTTTAGGCGGACATCCTTAAATTCGGTTTTTATTCCTTGCGGGCTTATCCATAGATCGCGAAAGGTTACGGCTCCTTCCTGAACGCTCAGGCCGCCGAATTCCACCGGCGCCTCTTTTTTCGTTTCCATCAGATCGTCGATATTCCACTTTCCCTGTCTGTCCCGGACAATCTCGATATCCGGCTGTTGGAGATTGATTTCTTTCAGGACGACTTTCCGTTCCAGCAGATAGGGGAGCAGGGAAACTCTGACGGTCAGCCGCGCCGCCGAGGCAAACTGGTCGCTGCCATTCTTCTCCATGACCACAACCTTCTCAAAGGTCAGCGCCGGGGAAAAACCAAAAGAGACATGGCCGGATTCGTATTTAATATCACGGTCCAGGGCCTTTTTCGCATAGTCCACGATGGTCGGCCGGTAGGCCTCAAGATTTTGGATTTGCTGATAGAAATAAACGAGCAGGCCGCCCGTTATTATTATAACGGTGACGAAAGTGACACAGAGGCTGATTTTGAGGATTCTTTTTTCCATTCCGAAAAATACCCTCGTATATTGTTGAATTAACGCATGTTACCCCATCCCCCACCTGACCTCCCCCTTGAAGGGGGAGGAAGGATATCTGACTTTTCTCATCTTCAAGAGCGGCTCAGAGCCATTCTCCCTCCCTTTCAAGGGGAGGGTTGGGGTGGGGATGGGGTTAGGTTTTGGGTTGGACATTTTACGAAGCCGTCAGTTCTTGCTGAATGACATCTCCCCTATATAGCCTTCGGCATGACTCCTGGTATTCTGGGAATTGATGTAAAAACGGACGCCATGGATCGCTCCCATGGGTTCTCCCCCACGGGTGTCCCGGAAAATCCGTTTGTAGTCTTCGTAAACATTTCTCTTTTCGGTGTACCAGTTTCCCAGCCGGTCGGTCTTATTCCGGAGGACGAGGTAACGTATCCTCTTCAGAAATGGCTTCGGGCTCCGGGCCGACAGGCCCTTCGGGGCTTCATTATCCCAGATATAGGTCAGGATCGGGGTATTGAGTTTTTCAGGGAAAACCGTGGATGGGAAAACCACATAGATCTGCAAGACCTGATCATCCGTCGCAGATTTGCGGACATCCCCTCCCTGGGGAAGTTTTGTTGCCTGCCATGTCCAGTTAAGATAAGGATATTCCTTAAGATCAACCCGAACGGTCCTTTCAATGCCGAACCCCGAACGGGGATCACTTTTCATCCTGACATAATAGGCGTCTCCCGCCCGGACCAGATTTATATTCGGGGTGCCGCTGTGCTTCATCAGGGTCCAGCCTTCCGGGACACCATTGACCAGTCGGGGTGATCTGTATTTTGCCACCGCAACGGATTCTTCCAGGATGGAAAAGAGATCTCCCGCTGATATGAAGACCGTAAGAAGTACCAAGAATATTATCGTTAAAAGCCGTTTATTGAACATTTTTCCTGCATCCATATACGATGAGCTCGTAAAGAATCAAAGAATGACAATCGACGGCTTCGTAAAAAAGATTCGCAGGCAAGGCGCGCAAATCATGAAGAATAAGGCGTACTTGGCGTACGCCGCAGTGATGAAGGATGCAGCGCAACACAGCATCCGAACTTTTTACAAAGCCGTCATATCCGGATTTTGGCGCCGCTTTTACCTCAGACCAGACGGTCACGCAAGATCTTTTTTATAGACAGCCATAATTTCCGAACGTGTCACCACGGCATCCACCCTGGGGATGTGGGCCAGGATGTTTTCCCTTCCCCCCTCTTCGCGATCGATGAGGGCGATCACCCGGTCAATTACCAGCCCCGCCCCTTTTGCCTTTTCGATGGCCGTAATCGTGGAGCCTCCGGTCGTGATGACGTCATCAAGAATCACCACCCGTTCTCCGGTGCGGACGTCCCCTTCGATGTTGCTCTTTGTTCCGTGGTCTTTCACGTCTTTCCGGACAATGAAGGCCTTGATGGGTTTCCCCTGCTGATAGGAAATAACGGCGAGGGCGTTGGCCAGGGCATCCGCACCCAGGGTCAGTCCGCCGGTGGCGGTGACCTCGGCGTCGGCAAGCATCTGAAAGAGGATTCCCCCGATGAGGTTCATCCCTTCGGGATCGAGGGTCGTCGGTTTACAGTTGAAGTAGTAATTGCTTGTTTTCCCCGAGGCAAGTGTAAAAGGCGGATTATCACGGTATTGAAACGACTTTTCGATGATAATATCGATAAGGCGTGCTTTCATTTTATCTATCGTCATGGCGAAATCACATCTCCTGTTTTATTAATACAAAGCGTCATATGCGATGAAATCGCAAACAAGCGATTTTCTTCCTCCCCCTTCAAGGGGGAGGTTAGGAGGGGGATGGGGTAAGAACTTGTAACAACTACATAAAACCCATCCCCACCCCAGCCCTCCCCTTGAAGGGGAGGGTGTTTTGGAACTTTTTGCAAGCATGTCAATTATGCAATGTTTTCAACAGCTTTTCTATGACCCGTACCGCCTCGACGCCGTCCCGGGCATAAGACGCTCCCAGGGACTTCGCATAGGCGTCGGTGACAACGGCGCCGCCAAAAATAAAAGGGGGCGTCAAACCTTCCCGGTGGGCCAGTTCCACAACGTCTTTCATGGCGGTCATCGTCGTGGTCATCAGGGCCGACAGGCCTACCACGTCGGGCTTGGACTTTTTTATTTGCTCGATGACAGTCTCCGTCGCCACATCCTTGCCCAGGTCAATGACGTCATAGCCGTAGTTTCTCAACATCAGGGCGACGATGTTTTTCCCGATGTCGTGGATATCGCCCTGGACCGTCGCCAAGAGGATGATCCCCTTGCTTTTCCCCCGGGACTTTGCGGCCAGGAGCAGGGGCTCCAGATGGGCAAGGCCCTTCTTCATCGCCTCGGCGCTGGCAATCAACTGGGGAAGAAAATAGGTTTTCTGCTCATAAAGCTCCCCCACTTTGAGGATGGCCGGAATCATGAATTCCTCGACCGTCCGGGCGGCGGACATGTCGGCGTCGCTTTTCATAAGCCCCGCGATAAGATCGACGATATCATCGCGATTGCCGGCGAGGATCGCCTGATGAACCTGTTCGGAAGGTGTAAGCGGCACTCCCCCAGCCGGTTTCTTCTCAGTCTTCTCCCCATCCCGGAAAGATTCGATATAGATTGCCGCCCCCCGGTCCTTTCCCAGGAAGACGTCGGATGCCTTTTTCATCGCCGTCAATTCCAGATTGGCGGGATTGACAATAGCCACCGTCAGCCCCGCAGCCTGGGCCATAGTGAGAAAGGCGGCATTCAACCATTTCCGCTCCGGCATCCCGAAGGACACATTGGAAACTCCCAGCACCGTCCGGCAGCCGAAGGACCGGGAACACCAGGTGACGGTTTTCAACGTCTCGATGGGGGCGTCGGGATTGGCGGCAACGGTCATTACCAATCCGTCGACGATGATGTCTTCCTTGGTAAAGCCATGGCGCCGGGCCGCCCGATAAACGTCCCGGACAACCTTGCCGCGCCCCGCAGCCGTCTCCGGAATCTCTCCGTCGAGAAGGGGGAGGAGAATGAACATGGCTCCATAGCGCGCCGCCAGGGGCAGGAGTTTCTCCATCTTTTCCCGTTCCCCGGAAATGGAATTGAGGAGGGCCCGTCCCGGATAGAGTCGCAGGGCCGCTTCGATGGTATCCACCTTGGGAGAATCGATCACCAGCGGCAGACCCGTTGCTCCAGCCAGGGCGCCAAGAAGGGATTTCATGGCCAGTGGTTCATCAATGCCGGGGACGCCGACATTCACATCGAGAAGATCAGCCCCCTGCTCTTCCTGCTCCCTGGCCATTTGCCGCACCAGAGAGGTTTTACCTTCCCTGAGCTCCTGCTGGAGAGCCTTCTTACCTGTGGGATTGATCCGCTCGCCGATGACGAACAGGGGCTTGTCACGATCAAGGATGGCGTGTCCCCGGGCGGAACTCACCGCCGCCAGGGATTTTCTACGCGGCGGCTCGGGAGGCGTTGTCGCCAGTTCTTGTTTCATCGCACCGATGTGATCCGGCGTTGTCCCACAGCACCCGCCCAGGAGATTTACGCCAGCGGCAGCAAAAGGTTTGCTGAAGGCGCCGAAGGCGCGGGCATCCATGTCAAAGGTCGTGGTTATTCCCACCAGGCGGGGAATCCCCGCGTTTGGCTTCGCCGCCAGTGGCACGGTGGCATAGGGCTTCATCGCCTTTATCCATTCCATCATCGCCTCTGGTCCCGCCGAGCAGTTGCAGCCCACGACGTCGGCCCCGAGACTCTGAAGGGTAATAAGTGCCGTAACCGGGTCCGTGCCGTTCAGGGTGCGTCCATCAGGTTCGTAGGTCATCGTGACGATAGTAAAATAGTCGCCCGTCTCCTTTACTGCCAGCAGGGCCGCCCTTGCTTCCTGGATGTCCATCATGGTCTCGATGACAAAAAGATCCACGCCCCCGGCCACCAGCCCCGCCACCTGTTCCTTGAAGACCGCCACGGCTTCCTCGAAGGGAAGGTCGCCGAAGGGCTCGACGAAACGGCCGGTAGGACCGATATCCCCAGCCACCAGCACCCCGGACCCAACCGCCTGCCGGGAAAGGACGGCTAGTTTGCGGTTTATTTCTTTAACGTCAGTAACGCCGTATTCAGATAATTTCAGGCGGTTGCCGCCAAAGGTGCAGGTATAAACCATATCCGCACCTGCCTCCCGATAATCCCGCTGGACCGCCTGGATCACTTCCGGATTCTCCGTGCACCACCGTTCGGGACAGACACCGGCAGGCATGCCCCGCTTCTGCAGCTCAGTTCCCGTGGCGCCGTCAAGGATGAGAATCTTTTTCTTGAGTATTGTCTTTATCCTGCCTTTATTCAAAGTAATCCTCCCGTTTCCCATGAAACTGCTGATAGGGTTATCGTTCCCTCACCCTGGAGCGTGGGAACGATTGATATGAGAATACAGAAATGTAGGGTGGAACAAGCGAAGCGGTTCCACCAATAATATGCATGGTTTTGGTGGATGCGCTTCGCTTCATCCACCCTACTCCTGATATTCTCATGCTTCGTTGTGGCCCGCAGGGTCATGGGGGTTAGTTGTCATTGTCGATTTACAGAACCTCGTCCTGATTGCATGGCTGGGAATTCTTATAACAAGCCGGGCTCAAATGACAACAAAAAATCCATCCGTCGCCCCGCTTCGCCCCATCACAGCACATTCGATTGTCACATTGTCCCCAACGGAAATCAAGGTTGATGCCCTAGCACAAAGTACTCTTCTCCCTCCCCTTCAAGGGGAGGGCTGGGGTGGGGATGGGTTAAATTTTCGCAATGAGAACATAAACAATCCCCTCGCCCTATTTGTCCCCCTATACAGACAAAATTATTCCTGTAATTGCCGTCACGGATTTCTCCGGGACGAGGAGGCTGCTTTCTGTAATCTCTACATCCAATCTGCCCATTTCCAAGAGCTGGTGCATAAGCCGCTGGTTTTCCAAGGCGAAGTCCCCATAACCGGCAGAAAAACGACTGTTTAAAAGCGTTTTCCCCTCCCTCCGGAGGGATTGCCGGAAGTAACCCATGATCCAGTCAAGACCTGCATCCACAACCTCGCTGGCCGTGGCATCCAGAACCACTCCCCGGGTAACATTCCGCCCCCCGATGTCGGCCTGAATGGCCTCCATAATGGCCGTTCCCGCCGTCGCGCCCATCAGGATGATTTCGCGGGCGTCCTTGAGGAAACGGGTCAGTTTCCGGCTGGCAAAGGCGTTCCCCTCGGGCAGGTTGATCAGCGCCGCTCCTTCAATCTCGATCGGCAGACGCAGGGCGCTTCCCTTCAATTGCAGCAACGGCAAGGCATCGGCAATATAATCTTCCACTTCCTGCTGCTGCCCGGGGCTGATCCGGGTGGCTTCCTTCCGGTAACCGAGACGCCTGTAAATCGCCGGACGGGGCAGGGTAATGGGAATGGATTCAAAAAACAATGGGGCCATGAATGTGTCCTTGGTCAAAGGCGTAAAATGTAAAAAACTTAGGAAACGGGTAAATTTACCGTTTACCAGGCTGATGCATCCTTAATTATTATCTCAAATCACAGCAAGTCTTATTTTCATCTAACTATACGTTTTTTAGAAATTGTGATGTTGAGAATTACGATTTGAAATGGAGTAATATAACACGTAAACTGTGCGGCATTTGCCAGCCGTCCGCATGAGTGATTCTTTATGCGATTTTCAGATTTTACATCCGTAATCTATAAGTCTTTTACGTGCTTTTTTGATTTCTTCTGGACTGAACAAAGGAGACCATTTAGGGTGCTGTACAAGTGCCTCCACAGTTATGTCGAGTCTGCCCTTTTCCCATAACGCTGTGTATCCGTCAGATGGTTTAGCAGAATTTATCAATATTTTTGCGCTTTCTACACCACCATGTTCGGCCACCATTTGAATATAGCGTGTTGCCAAATAGTTAGCCTCGTTTCTCGCTCGTTCATAAATGTCTATCATCGCCCTATGAAATTCTATGTCAAGTTCCGTTGGCATTATTGCTTCCTTTCAATGCATAATGCAAAGATCATCGGCAACTGGAACGAGCGTCCATTGGATCGTCTCGTTCATCATTTTCCAAGTTTTTTCTTGGCTATTTTTCTTATGCTTTCGATCTCATTTACAAGTCGATCACATTGAGCCTCGAGTTCTGAAAGTGTGACACATTGTGGTGTAATGTAGACTAATCCTTTATCATCCTTGGAATATTTCTTAACATATATTTGCGCTATGGTTGGTCCAGGAAATTCCTTTTGCCTCGGATTCATAACGTTAAGATCAAGATTGTAATTTGCCATAATGCCCCCTTGCCTTCTATTGGGATATTTTTCTGATCTTTTGATTTGTGATGACTTTTAAAATACGACCTGTGCGAGCATCTATAATCCGATAATTGGCATAAAGCGTTGTACCTGTTTGCGCTCTCTTTAGTCCCTCCGCTAATCCCTGACCAAAGTTATATCCTATAGCATTGGTATCACTTGGAGGGGGTTGAGGTGGGCTAGGATAATAAGGCACCGTTATTGTATAGATAGAACCTACTATTATTGCGTTAACATTTAATAGTTTACCAATTTCCAATTGAGCATTTTCGGTCAACCCAGAAGCTTGTAACTGCATTTCATCTACTATTTTAGATATTTCCGTCCGTTCTACTACCTGAAAACATTCATTATGAAAGCGACTTATTATTTCATCAGTTGCACCATAATTATCATTATGCAGAGGGAAAATGGCGATTCTAATGTTCTGATTCTTAGCACATTTTTCAGTTCTTATCTTATCTAACTGAGATCTACTTGCGCCACAAGACGTTAAAAGCATAGTCAGCATCAATATCACTGATAAGTATCCAATAATACTTATATTTCGTTTACAAAGCAAAAAGCCCTTCTCTCTTTTCTGAGACACGAGGGCTATCATCATTGCCACCATACATCACCTCAATGTGGTTACATGGTGCTTAGATTAACATGCTATTGGAATTTATAATATTATACTAACCACGATTCCCCTGATATGTCAAATGGAGAAAATATCTTCATAAGGAATTTCATCTGAAAAGTCGGATAACCGCCAAAATTCCCGGTCTCTTGACCTCAGAAAGCTGTCCACGCCTTCAATCACCAGAAAAATCCGCCTGCTTAAATGCATATTTTTATCCAAACATCCGTAAAAAATACGACCACTTTGTGAATTATTGGTACTTTTTTATTCCTGTTCGACAGCCTCCCAAGTGAGCCTCGCCAGGATGGACGCATGGTTGAAGCGGGCACTCTGATTGCCCGTGGGATTGAGCCACAGCAGGAGCTCGAAAACCGCCAGGGCCTCTTGCGGACGGTTCAGGCGCCAAAGGCAAAGGCCGTAGCCGTGCAGACGGGGAAGAGAAGAAGTCATAGGCGGCGCTTTCTTACTCATTTCTTTAAAAATAGAACCGTCCCCAATTTTTCCAAATTTTTCATTACCCCTTGTATAGGTGATCCGTTTAGATGCCGACATGCTCGGGGGCAGCATATTTTATCGCCGGGACTAACAATTTTGGAGCATTCAACATGGCTTCTTTATTTTCCATGATTTGAGCAATCCTTCTCCCTACCTCCGCATTTACTATATTTTCGCCACAGCGGGGGCAGACGCCTGCCGGGATGTCCTCGATAACTATCAGTTCACCCCGGATCCAGAAATCCTGTTTGATTCGTCTTTCTTCCATCAATGCATCGCAAATATCACATTTACCGTAATCATATTTTTTGGATCTTGCGGTCATATTGAATCTCCCAATTCGTAAGTTGTTATGAGCAAAAGTTTTCCTGTACTCTTAATCCGGCAGATGATGGCCACTTCTCGCCCGTTTCCTGTAAAACCGACAACCTCGTATCTCATCCCTCGCGGGTCTATGAATGGTTTTGGTGGATGCGCTTCGCTTCATCCACCCTACTCCTGATATTCTCATGCTTCGTTGTGGCCCGCAGGGTCATGGGGGTTAGTTTGATTGTTCATCCTAAAATCTGGTTCCTTCAAGCTGATACCCTTTCTTCCTGAATAATCTCAGGCACGCATCCACCGCATCTGCATCATAAAGTGTCCCTTTATTGTCCTCAATCTCTTCCAGTGCCATATTTAAGCCTAAAGCGGGACGATAAGGCCGATGGGAAGCCATGGATTCCACCACGTCGGCCACTGCAAGGATACGGGCCTCCATGATGATTTCTTCCCCTTTCAGATGTCTTGGATACCCGGAACCATCCATGCGCTCATGATGCTGATAGATTATCTCCGCCAGGGGCCAGGGAGATTCCACGTCCTTGAGCATCTCGAATCCCTTTTTGGCATGTTCCTTAATCAGGGGAAACTCTATCTCCGTTAGATTTGTCGGCTTGGACAATATCTCTGCCGGTATGGATAGTTTGCCGATGTCGTGGATGGAACCAGCCATTTGGATGCCGTTGATTTTATCCTGGGGTAGCCCCATTTCTGTGGCAATAGCATTTGCAAGAGCTGCCGAACGATCCTGATGACCTGCCGTATAAGGATCTCTTGTTTCCACGGCGGTCACCAAAACCTGAATAGTTGCCCTTATCGCTTTCCTGAGACTTTCAAGAGTTTCCTGTAGTTTTTGCTCTGCCCCTATACGTTCCGTCAGGTCCCGGACGGCAATGACACGGGCGGGAATATTGTTGTGGGTAATTGGCCTCCCAAGAGCTTCGAAGGGGAAAACCGTTCCGTTTTTCTTCTGCCCTTTCCCCTCAAAGCGCAGTAAAGAAGACTTGTCACCCAGCTTCAGCGTCTCAACAGCCTTTTCCTTAAACTCGGGAGTAATGAAATCAATAAAGTATCTTCCGATTGTCTCCGTTGTCTCGTACCCAAACATATCAAATAAGGCCTGGTTCCCATCGAGAACAATACCCTCCCGATGAATCAGAATCCCCTCCCAAGTAGAGTCAGCCAGTTGGCGGAACCGAGTCTCGCTCTCCCGCAATTCCTCATCCATCCGCTTGCGCTCTGTGATATCGCGGACAAATGCCAGCACATTTTTTTGTCCCCCAAGCTGAATCACGTTTGTGGAAATATCTATCATAATGTGTTTACCATCTTTTCTTATTATCTCAAGCTCATCCGGACCGGTCGATCTACCTTCAATATTTTCTTTTAGCAGCTCGGCAGCCTCGCTCATGCTGGTTTCGGCAATAATATTGAGATCGAGGAAATTCCGGCCTATGAGCTCTTCACGCTTGTAACCAATAATTTCCTCTGCTTTTTTATTGCCATAGAGGAAGTTTCCTTCAAGGTCATTCATGTAAACGCCATCTGGAGCTCTTTCCATGGCGACCCTGAATAGCTCTTCACTCTCAAGCAGAGCTTCCCTGGCTCGTTTGCGGTCGGTGATATCCCGTGCAACACCTTGTAACCCTATCAATTGCCCATCTGCATTTCGAATGGCTGAGATAATATTTTCCATCCATACAATCGAGCCGTTTCGATGGTAATATTCCATCTCAAGCATGACGGTCCGCTCCTGAGCAGCCTGGCCACTTTCCTCCTTAGCCATTTCGATAGTCAGTCGTTCCAGTACACGGGCGTAAGTCTCTGGAGTTACCTGCTCCTCGAAGGGAATCTTCATACTTTCCTCCGGGGGTGCACCAAGCACATATTCTACGGATGGACTCAAATAGGTGGTTATGAAATTCAAATCGCTTGTCCAGACAACATCAGTCATCCGATTAGCCAGGAGGCGGTACTTCTCTTCGCTCTCCCGCAGCGCCGCCTCTATCCGTTTGTGGTCGGTGATATCCTGCCCAATGGACTGAAAATAGCTGATCTGACCTTCATCGCTAAAAAATGCACGGTCGGTCCAGCGATGCCAATGGTATTGGTTCGTTCCGTCAGATACAATCACTTTATGCTCATAAGTCTTCACCGGATTTTCAGGCGTGAGTGATAAGTATTGACGTCTAACATTTTCGCGAGTCATACCATCTGGCAAGAAATCAAGGAATTTTTGCCCAACAAGGTCTTCAGGCTGCTTTTGAAACAATTCACAGTAGGCCTTATTCACATAGGTCAAAGTACTATCGGGCGAAAAGGTGCAAATAAGCGCCGGCATATCCTCAGCAAGCTTGCGATAATTATGTTCGCTCTTGTGCAGCGCCATCGCTGTTGGCTTTTGCTGAGCTTCTGATTTTTCAAGTTTCTTGATTTTCTTTTTTAAGAAGGATATCCCTTTGAGAAGTTCTTGATTTGTCCTGGCTTGCTCTACCATCGCGTGTTCCTCCTTTAACTCCGACTGTGCTGGCTGGAAACAAAACAGAAGCTATTTATTGAGTTCAAAATCTTTTTACTACTGCCGAATATCCAAACAGTTGTCAAAAAGAAAGCAGGACATTAGACACTGATTAATCATTCGAAAGGTTGGATTTTCGCTAAAATAACCTGATGATTCAATATTTGTTAATATTCTTAAGCCTTTTGACAACCTCGTCGCCCATCGCCGCCGTCCCGACGAGGGCAGTCCCCTCCTGGTGAATGTCTTTCGTTCTAAAACCGGCGCGAAGAACCTCCTGTACGGCCTCTTCTATACAACGGGCTTCTTTTTCCATGGCGCAGGAATACCGGAGCATCATGGCCACGGACAGGATGGTCGCCAGAGGATTGGCAAGGTCTTGTCCAGCAATGTCGGGGGCGGAACCGTGGATCGGTTCATACATGCCGCCACTTGCTCCCAGGCTCGCCGAGGGCAACATGCCGATGGAACCGGTGAGCATGGCTGCTTCGTCACTCAGGATATCGCCGAACAGGTTGGTCGTGACGATGACATCGAACTGGGCGGGATTCCAGATCAATTGCATGGCACAATTGTCCACGTACATATGCCGCAAATCCACCTCGGGAAAGTCCCGGCCGACCTCCGTGACCACATCCCGCCAGAGCTGGGTGCTCTCCAAGACATTGGCCTTATCTACTGAAATCAAGCGCTTTTTGCGCTTCATTGCTGTTTCAAAAGCTACGACGGCGATCCGGCGGATTTCCTCCTCCGTATAGACGAGGGTGTTGACGCCGATCCGCCGGCCGTTTTCCACCCGGACGCCCCGGGGCTTGCCAAAGTAAAGATCTCCTGTCAACTCCCGGATGATCATGACGTCGATCCCCCGGATAACCTCCGGTTTCAATGGCGAGGCGGCAACAAGTTCATCGAAGACCCGCACCGGTCGCAGATTAGCAAAAAGCCCAAGCTTTTCGCGCAGGCCCAATAGCGCCCGTTCGGGACGGACGCTGTAGTCGAGTCCTTCCCATTTGGGTCCGCCAACGGCGCCGAGCAAAACCGCGTCACTGCCAAGGGCCAGCTCCAGGCTCTCGGCAGGAAAAGGCGTTCCCAGGGTATCATAAGCAACCCCGCCGATGAGGCCGTGGGTCAGAGTGAAGATTGTACCTGAAGATTCGGAAATCGCGCCAAGAACCTTCAGAGCCTCCCGGACAACCTCGACGCCGATCCCGTCACCGGAAAACACAGCTACATTAAATTCTTTTTCCATCTAAAATTAAGCCTCATCTATTTGAATTCACAAATTTAAGTATTCCCCCTTCAAGGGGAGGGTTAGAGCCTGCCCCGTACTTGATACGGGGGTGGGGATAGGTTTTGCTAAGCCCTTTTCATCGCCTTTCGTAAGAAAGGGTTTTAATTCTTTCCCGCCCTCTTTTCTACCAGGTAAGGCAACAGCCCCCCCGCCGCAACCAGTTCCTGCATAAACGGGGGAATCGGTTCGATTTTGACCGGTCCGGCCTCTTTTCCCAAAATGTTTATTACCCCTTCATCACCTTCCACCTCGATCTCGTCGCCCTCGTTGATCAGCCCATAGATCGTCTTGGATTCAAAGATGGGCAGACCCATGTTGAAGGCGCTCCGGTAAAAGATCCGGGCAAATCCCTTTGCGATCACACAGGCAATGCCCGCCGCCTTAAGGGCGATCGGGGCGTGCTCCCGGGAGGAACCGCATCCGAAGTTCTCCCCCGCCACGATTATGTCCCCGGGCCGCATCTTCTTCATAAAGTCGGGGTCGGCGTCTTCCATGCAGTGGGCCGCCAGGAATGCCGGATCGGAGCTGTTGATATAACGGGCCGGAATGATCAGATCGGTATTGACGTGGTCGCCGAATTTCCATACTTTCCCTTTGAATTTCATATCTTGTGCACCCCCTTGAGTTCGTCGGGGCCGGCAATCCGTCCCAGGACGGCAGTCGCCGCCGCCACTGCGGGATTGGCGAGATAAACCTCGCTGCCCGGATGTCCCATCCTGCCGATAAAATTACGGTTCGTCGTCGCGACAGCCCGCTCGCCGTCGGCCAGGATTCCCATGTGCCCGCCAAGGCAGGGCCCGCACGTAGGCGGACTTATGATGGCCTTGGCATCGAGAAAAATATCGAAGAGACCTTCAGACATGGCCGTCCGGTAAATCTCCGGCGTCGTTGGAATGATGATCAGCCTTAAATAAGGGGCGGCCTGCTTGCCTTTCAAGAGCTGGGCGGCCAGGCGCAAATCCTCGATCCGGCCGTTGGTGCATGAGCCGATGAAGACCTGATCGATCTTGATGGAACCCACCTTGCTGAGTCCCCGGACATTCGACGGCAGGGGGGGGAAGGCCACCTGGGGCTCGATCTTGCCGACATCAACCTCCAGGACAGAGGCGTAATTGGCGTCGGGATCGGATTCATAGAAGGTATACTCCCGTTCCGCCCGGTATTGAACATACTCCTTCGTTGTCCCGTCGGGAACAAAAATTCCGTTCTTGGCCCCCGCCTCGATAACCATATTGGCCATGGTAAAGCGGTCGGCCATCGTCAGATCTCCGAGCGTCTCGCCGGTAAACTCCATCGCCTTGTAATTGGCCCCATCCACGCCGATCTGACCGATCACATAGAGGATAAGATCCTTTCCCGATACCCACTTGTTAAGCTTACCGTGGAAGACGATCTTCATGGTCTCGGGAACCTTGAACCAGAGTTCACCGGTCAGCATGGCCGCCGCGAAATCCGAGCTGCCCACGCCGGTGGCAAAAGCCCCCAAGGCCCCATAGGTACAGGTATGGCTGTCGGCCCCAATGATCAGATCGCCAGGAAGGGCGATGCCTTGCTCCGGAAGGAGGACATGGCAGACGCCGGCGTCGCCCCCCTCGTAATAGTGGCTGATTCTATGCTCCTTGGCGAAGTCCCGCATGATCCTGACCTGCTGGGCCGACTGGATATCCTTGTTCGGAGTGAAGTGATCGGCAACGAGGACGATCTTGTTATGGTCAAAGACCTTGCGACCCCCGGCCTTCTTGAACTCCCCGATGGCGATGGGAGCCGTTACGTCATGCCCCAGGGCAATATCCACCCTGGCGTTGATCAGCATCCCCGGATGTACCTCTTTAAGGCCCCCATGTGCGGCCAGGATCTTCTCGGTAATCGTCATCCCCATTTAATGATTCTCCTTTTGTTTGACTCTGCGGACATAACAAATTGATTTAACTTGTTTTGATACCTTTGAAAAATGGCTCCGCCGCAGCTCAGAAATCTTTTTCGCTTCTCATTGGCACGCATATAATTGTTAGTGACTACAAGATGTTAAATTAAATCACGGACCGGCGAAAAACATTTGATTCGCTGCTTGCGAACCATTTTCCTGCGGTTATGCAAAGCTCTCGTTTTAATTAAATACGTTCCTCTTCTTCAGCCTTTTCCTGTGTTTCTACAATATTCTTCTTGTCGATTCAATGAATAAATCGTAAAATTCCAGCAATTACTTGACAGAGATGGATTTTTTACGCCGGCCCGACGTATTTACGGGTAAATATTTTTTCTTGATATGGCCCGTTGAGGCTGCTATAGGCCGCCGCATAAACAGGCAACAGGCAATAGGCAACAGTTATGGAGATGGGAATTATCGGCCTTCCCCAGAGCGGGAAGAGCTCTCTTTTTGAAATCATGACCGGGATCAGGAGCCGGGACGTTTATGGTGAAACCTGTGTCCGCGGCCAGGCGTCCGTCCCCGATGAACGCTTTGATCGCCTGGTGGCGATATTTCATCCGGCAAAAGTTTCTCCCGCCAAGGCGCCTTTCGTGGATGTCCATGCCGAAGGCGAAAAGGCGTGGGAAACTGTTCGCCAGACCCTCTCCGGGGCCGATGGTCTCCTCCATGTTGTGGATGGGTTCTCCGCCGCCGGCATGCAGGAAATGATTGAGCGGTGGCGTCGCCTGGAGGATGAATTGATCCTGTCCGACCTCATAGTGGTGGAAAATCGCCGGGATCGCCTTCAAAAAGTACCGCATAAAGCACTGAAGCCTGCGGAGCTTCTCCAGGTGGAATTGATGCCCCGCCTCCAGACCCAGCTTGAACAGGGCAAACCCCTGCGAGACCTTCCCTTGAACGCTGAAGAACGGTTTTCCCTGCGGAGCTTCTCGTTCTGGTCCCTGCGGCCGGAGTTGGTGGTCCTCAATGTTAATGAAGATCGTCTCAGTGAAGCGGCGGCTTTTCAAAGAGAGACCGGCCTCATAGATCACGTGATCGCTATCTGCGGTGAACTGGAAGCGGAAATGGCCGGGCTTGCAACGGAAGAGCAGCAGGAATTCCTGGATTCCCTCAACATGACCGAGCCGGCCTTTGTGCGGATCATCCAGGCCGCTTTTCGTCTGTTAGGCAGGATCACCTATTTCACCGTGGGGGAGGACGAGGTCAAGGCATGGGTCATCCCGACCGGGGCAAAAGCGCCCCGGGCCGCCGCCGCCATTCACAAGGATTTTGAACGGGGCTTCATCAAGGCGGAGGTAATCGGCTACGAGGAATTCATCTCCTGCGGCGGCACCCTGGCCGCTGCCAAAGCAGCCGGGAAACTGCGTTTGGAGGGAAAGGATTATATCGTTCAGGACGGCGATATAATCTCCTTCCGCTTCAACGTCTAGGAGGCTGTTGAAAAACGTCCATCTGCTGCGTTTCCCTCATCGCTTCGCCGTTCAACGTACCGCTTAGTACGCCTCACGGCTCAGGATTTCGGAGGCCTTGCATCTGGACATTTTTGAACAGCCTCCAAATAATGTCAATTGTGATAGAGGCTTCCTCCTTTTTCCATGGGTAAGCAGAAAGTGCAATGGCATTTTGGATGACGGACGATAACAAGAAAGGCGGTGCGATGAAGCTGGAAAACAGACTGATCCCCATTTTGAGAGAAGGGATTCATATCATCAAAATGGTCCTTTTCAAAAACATAAGAGACGGATTAGCGAAACGATATCCCCATCAGGAGCGAATCTTTATCAACCAACTGACCGGCGCCACGATTAATGAACTGTTCTGTACACCTAACCATGAAGAGCCTTTTTTATCCTTTGCAATCACCAACAAGCTCCTTATCAAAGAAGAAATGGAGCGGATTGCCGGTGACTTCCCCAAGCTAAGGATCCCCCTGACGGACGCCCTGCGTGTCCAGTTTCTCTGCGACAGCCAGGAAGGCTTGGACAATCCCGCCATGCTTGCCCAAGCCAGAGATCTTGGCATCCTGATTACAGATCGGGACGTTCCCCTGCCTGATCATTTCATGATCCTGGCCCGCTCGCTGGGCGAAGGTTCCCGTGTAACCCAGCAAATCCACATCGGGTCGGCCTGACCAAAACTTTTGTAATAGCCAGCCCGTTGGCAAGTGTCTCTTATCAATGAACCGGCTTCCCACTTCTATCTCCAAAATCTGCCAAATACGTATTGATTTTTATTTTCTGCCAAGTTAATCATTTGCACTAACCTCCATGCCCAGCGCGGGCACAACGAAGGATGAGAATATCAGGAGTAGGGTGGATGAAGCGAAGCGCATCCACCAAAACCAAGCATATTATTGGTGGAACCGCTTCGCTTGTTCCACCCTACATATTT